>Ga0214921_10002081_pt1 | contig 33092 bp, 28 predicted proteins | sample LL1505_MetaG_FD_177992 | JGI IMG/M metagenome (GOLD analysis project Ga0214921, IMG submission 177992) | Freshwater microbial communities from Lake Lanier, Atlanta, Georgia, United States - LL-1505 | ecosystem: Environmental > Aquatic > Freshwater > Lake | place: USA: Georgia | collected... | reverse complement strand
TTCTTGACGCAGGAAAACCAAAAAAACTCGCTCTCACCGCCCTCATGCGAAAACTCATTATCCTCGCCAACCGCCTCCTAAAAAACCCTAACTTTTCCCTTGCAAACTAAGACAGTTGCTGACCCCTACGGCAATCCCTACGGTGGCCTTTCGCAGAGCTTCACAGACTACAGCATGTTCTGTGCGGATCTGAAGCTCGACACAGAAAAACTCTTCAACCTTCCGAGATGAGAGTTTCACATCGGCTTCGCGGTGAACTTTGGCACGCAGCTCTCACAGCGTTACGTTGGGAATGTTTTCCCCATCCAATCCTCGGATGTCGCCCCACCTGGCCCTCGCCTCACCGACCTGAGCTACACGCAATCGCTTTTCGACGACAAACTCAGCCTCCGGGCTGGACGCGTTTCCATCGACAGCCTCTACGGTGAGGTATTCGCCGCCTCACCTTATTTCCGAGCCTTCACTTCGGTGGCATTCAATGCGATTCCTTTCGCTATTTTTTACAATGCGCCCGGCGCGTTCGGATACCCCGCGACGACATGGGGCGCACGCGCTAGATTTGCGCCCGTCGAGGAATTCTACGCCATGGCGGGAATCTACAATGGTGATCCTGATGTCGGCCTCGCCAACCGCTACGGCGTGGATTTCACATTCAACGGACCGCCCTTTGGCATTGGAGAAATAGGATGGAAGCGAAATCAAAGGGCGCACGACACGGGCCTGCCATGCAATCTTAAACTCGGCGGATTTGTGCTTGGTGGAAGCGCGGAAGGTTTCGACTCCGGTTCCTCAGGCGAAGATCGGTATGGATTTTATGTAGTCGGCGACCAGGCCTTGGTGCGCTTCGGAGACAGCGCCTCGAAACGCCACCTTGGTGTCTTTGGCAGCTTCGTCCTGGCGCTCGACGAATCCGTAAGCCCGATGCCATATTATTTCAGCGCTGGTTTGGTAGCCTACGGGCCGCTTGATATTCGACCCCAAGACTTCGTCGCGCTCGGCCTTGCCTACGGCGCCTACAGCGACCAACTCCGCCCTGCTAAACTCTACGACGCAACGCTCGAAATTTCCTACGGCATTCAGGTCCTCCCCGGGCTGATCATCCAGCCCGGTGCCCAAATCCTCATTAATCCCGGCGGCAGTCCATCCACCCCCAGCGCATTGGCCCTCGGAGTGAATGTCGTCATGAGTTTTTGACTCGCGATTCCGATCCTCGAGATGGAAAGCGGTTGAGAAACCGAAGGCTGTCAGCCTGTGCCAGTGCGATGGATCAAGTGCTGCATGGGGTGCGTGCACGGGTTTTCGTTTTTCAGGCGGGTCTGAAATTCAACTTGCTTCAAAATTTAAAAACAACTCGTTGACAAGGTGGTGCTCCAGAAGGAAGCTCTCGGCCTTATGATCAAAACAATATTACTCGCCACCGTTATTGCCGCGACCTCAATCTCCTTGTCCCAAGCTCATTGCGGATCTTGTGAGCACAAGGATGCGAAAAAAGACAAGACTGAAAAAAAAGAAGGTGCAACGGATGACAAGACCGGCAAAGACAGCAAGGGCGAGACAAAACCAGAAGAAAAAAAGTAACTCGTCATAGGGTTCAATCCTGATCCCACGAGAACGCGAACGTCAAAACCGTTCGCGTTTTTTGTTATTCCCCGCTGATTTTCCCCATGAACTGCCGCCACCTACACGTGGGAACACTGCCTGCTACCAGGTCTCGCCACAGTGGTGGGTGGAACGAGACAAAGGGCCTGATCTTTCGGCGAACAGTGTCTTGCCGGCCTGATCGTCCATTCCGGTGACCGAATCCTCATTAATCCCGGCGGCAGTCCCTCTCTCGGCTAGCGCTTCCGACTTCGGTCTGGTTGCGGGTTCAGGAACGAAAGGTCTGTCAGGCTATGGCGAGTCGCTTGGTCAAGAGTTGCCCGAGGTGTGCCCGGACAGGTTCGTTCTCGATCCGTTCCAAGAGGGAATTGAAAAATCCGTTCACGATGAGGCGGCGTCCGGCGTCGCGCTTGATGCCGCGGGCCTGCATGTAAAAGAGCTCTTCCTCGCTTACAGGGCCGTTGGTGGCTCCGTGGCTGCAGCGGACTTCGTCATTCAGGATTTCGAGGCCGGGCATGGAGTTGGGGTCGGCATCGTCGCTGAGGATGAGGTTTTTGACCTTTTGGTAGGCGTCAGTGCCCTTGGCGCCGGGTTCGACTTTGATGAGTCCTGCAAAAATGGTGCGGGATTTGTCGTCGAGGGCGTTGAGGTAGAGGAGGTCGCTGGTGGCGTGCGGGGCGACATGGTCCTGCAGGGTGCGTTGATCGATCTCGCGGGTTCCTTCGACGGGATTGATGGAGAACATTTCACTGCGCGACCCTTCGCCGACGAGGCGGCTGAGGCTTTCGCCGCGCACGAATCCGCCGCCAAAGTTTGCGATCAGGGCGGTGCAGGTCGCGTTGCGGTCAACCGAAGTGGAATTTAGGTGGAAGGCGGTCGTCTCGAGGGACCAGTCTTGCACGGAGATATAGGTGAGTTTGGCTCCGGCGGCGAGGTGGAGGTCGTTGACGCCGCAAGCGAAGGCAGGAAGTTTGTCGGCGGACTTGAAGTAGTCGACTACGGTCACGCTGCTGTTCTCGCCGCAGACGATGAGCGTGTGAGGGAAGACGGAGGCGTTGGCGCCTTCGACCCATTGGAAGATTTCGATGGGTAGTTCGACGCTTGTGTTGGCTGGCACGAAGAGAAAAACGCCGCCGGCAAGGCGGGCTTTGTGGAGCGCGGCGTATTTGCGGGAGCCGAGTTCCACGGGCTGGGCCATGAAGTATTTCTTGAAGAGATCGGCGTGCTTGGTCGCGGCTGTTTCGAGTGTCTCAAAAATGACACCGGCGGGCAGCGACGACTCGCGGTAGAGAAGGGTGTTGTTGCCGAGGACAAGTTTAGCAGCCGTTTCGGCGAGGCCTGTGGAAGCGTTGATTAGGCGGCCCTCGCTGGCTACGGGTTTGGCTTCGACGAACGAGGAAAGGTCGAGGGCCTTGAGGTTGGCGAATCGCCATGCTTCATCCTTGCGGGACGGGGTGGGGGAGTTCTCGTATTCCGCGAGGGCATGGGATTGTTCGGCGGCGAAGCAAGCTGGCCATGTGCTTGTCGCGCTGGCGGGATTTTCAAGTGTGTTGCTCATTGTTTGCGTCTCTCGGATCAACCGACCGAGCCTTCCATTTCGAGGTCGATGAGGCGCTTCAGCTCGACCGAGTATTCCATGGGGAATTGTTGAACAAGGTCGTTGACGAATCCATTCACTGCCAGGCTCATCGCCGCGGCTTCGGAAATGCCGCGCTGCTGCATGTAGAAGATTTGCTCGGCGCTGATCTTGCTGACTGAGGCTTCGTGCTGGCAGGCGTTTTCCTTTCCGCGCACCGTGATGGCGGGGTAGGTGTCCGTGCGGCTCTCGGTGTTGATGAGAAGGGCGTCGCACTCGGTGTTGTTCTTGCAGCCTTTCAGGTGGCGGCCGATTTGGACAAGGCCGCGGTAGGTCGAGCGTCCTGAGCCGAGACTGATACTCTTCGAAACGATGTTGCTTGTGGTTTCATCTGCGGCGTGGACCATCTTCGCACCGGTGTCTTGATGCTGTCCGTCGCCCGCCAACGCGATCGAGATCACTTCGCCGCGGGCTTTGCGGCCTTTCATGATCACGCCTGGATATTTCATCGTCAGGCGGGAACCGATATTGCAATCGATCCATTTGATCTCTGCTTCCTCGTGGGCGAGTCCACGTTTGGTAACAAGGTTGAAAACATTCGCCGACCAGTTTTGAACTGTGATGTATTGGATTTTTGCTCCCTTGAGGGCGACGAGTTCGACCACGGCGCTGTGGAGTGTGGAGGTCTCGAATTTCGGGGCTGTGCAGCCCTCCATATACATGACCTCACTGCCTTCATCGGCAATGATGAGTGTGCGTTCGAACTGGCCGAAGTTCTCGGCGTTGATGCGGAAATAGGCCTGCAGCGGGTGTTTCACCTTCACTCCCGGCGGGATGTAGATGAACGAGCCGCCTGAAAAAACGGCGCTGTTGAGAGCGGAGAATTTGTTGTCACCCGTAGGTATGACTTTTCCGAACCACTTCTTGAAAATCTCGGGGTGTTTGTGAAGGCCTTCTGTGGAACCCACAAAAATAACGCCTTGCTCGCCGACGGCGGCCTTGATGTTCGAGTAGGCGGCCTCGCTGTCAAATTGGGCCTCGACGCCGGCGAGGAATTTCCGTTCCTGCTCGGGGATGCCGAGTCGTTCGAAGGTGCGCTTCACATCCTCCGGCACGTCTTCCCATGAACGCTTCGGCTGGGTGCCTTGGGAGAGGTAGTAGCGGATGTTTTCAAATACGATGTTGTCCAGGTCATGACTTGCCCAGTTGGTCGGCATGGGCATGGAGTTGAATTTGCGAAGCGCCTCCTTGCGGAATTCACGAATCCAGTCTGGGTCTTTTTTGACATCGCAGATGTAGTCGATGGTTTTTTCCGAGAGGCCGATGCCGGCGTCGAATTCATAGTCGACATCGTAGTGGAAGTCACCGACCGAGCGGTCGATGTTGAGATCAGGTTTGGTTTCCATGGTTTTGTCCTCCGGAGAAAATCAGGCTTTTTGGAGCAGTTCTTTTTCGACCCAATCGTAGCCCTCGGCTTCGAGTTTGTGGGCAAGTGTTTTGTCGCCGCTCATGACGATGCGGCCGTCCACCATCACATGCACAACGTCCGGCACGATGTAGTCGAGGAGGCGCTGGTAGTGGGTGATGACGAGGAGGCCACGCTCGGGGCTTCGCATGGCGTTCACTCCCTCGGAAACAATGCGGAGCGCGTCGATGTCGAGTCCGCTGTCCGTCTCGTCCAGTACGGCATAGACGGGATTGAGCATGGCCATTTGAAGAACCTCGCAGCGTTTCTTTTCGCCACCGGAGAAACCCTCGTTGACCGCGCGGGATGTGAATTTACGGTCGATTTTGAGCATGTCCATTTTTTCGTAGAGGTGGTGGTAATACTCCACGGCGTCGAGTTCCTCACCTTCCGGGAGGCGGGCTTGCAGGGCGGCGCGGATGAAGTTCGCAATCGTCACGCCGGGGATTTCCATCGGGTATTGGAAGGCTACAAAAAGGCCTGCGCGCGCGCGCTGGTCGGGTTCCTCCATTTCAAAAAGATTGAGCCCATCGAGCAAGACTTGGCCTGCGGAAACTTCGTAATCCGGGTGGCCGGCCATCACTTTGGCGAGGGTGGATTTGCCGGAGCCGTTTTTGCCCATGATCGCGTGGACTTCACCTTTTGGGATTTCAAGGTTGAGTCCTTTGAGGATTTCGCGGTCACCGATGTTTGCGTGTAGGTTTTCGATTTTGAGGCTCATGGTTTGATTGAGTTGTGATTTTTGCAGGCTGGGCAAGTGCCACGAAGCGTGATTTCGGAGTGAGTCACGTTAAAGCCCGAGGGTATTTTGAGAAACTGGGTGATAGCCCCGCCTTTTGTTGTCGGGATGTCTGAAACGATGCCGCAGGAATCACAGACGAAGTGGCCGTGCTCGGAGAGGTTGGGGCAATAGCGTGTGGCTTCGCGTTCGACATTGACCTGCTTGGCGAGGCCGCACTCCACGAGGGTCTCGAGGCAATTGTAAACCGTCGCCAACGATATCGCCGGAATACGTTTTTTAGCCCTTATGAAAACCTCGGTCGCCGTCGGGTGGTCACGGTCATCAAGGAGCACATTGTAAACCTCGCGCCGTTGGGGAGTGAGGCGATGGCCGCTGTGGCTGATCGTCTCCTCGTAAGCGGATTGGGTGCTTTTTTTTGAGGACATGGAACACGACTGAAAATATCCGCGATGCTTTGTTAATCAAGAATTATTCTAATTAAGCCGGATCGTACTGATCAGTCGGATCAAGCGGGAGGTGCACTCAGGCCGCGTCTTTTTCCGACTTACGTCGTAAGACAGGAGATTTTTTGCCCTCAACAATGGCCCGGTTGATTGTGACTTCCGAAATGTCTTCCCGGCTTGGGCTATCAAACATGACGTCGAGCATGATGCGTTCGATCATCGAGCGGAGGGCGCGGGCTCCGGTGCCCTTGCGGATGGCTTCGGCGGCTAGCGCTCGGAGTCCATCTTTTGTCATGTTGAGGGTGACCCCATCCATCGCGAGAAGCTTCGCGTATTGTTTGGTCATCGCATTCTTCGGCTCAGTCAGCACGGAGACGAGTTGGTCCTCGTTGAGTTCCTCAAGGGTGGCCACGACGGGGAGGCGGCCGATGAATTCAGGGATAAGCCCAAAACTAATGAGATCCTCGGGTTCGACTATCTTTAGGGAGTCACTACGAACTGAGTGGGTGGTGGCTGAGGTCACAGGTGCATTGAACCCCATGGTCCGTCCGCCGAGGCGGCGTTGGATGATTTTTTCCAGGCCCACGAAGGCGCCACCGCAGATGAAGAGAATTTTCTCGGTGTTGATCTGGATGTATTCTTGCTGTGGATGTTTGCGTCCGCCCTGGGGAGGGACATTGCAGACGGCTGACTCGAGAATTTTGAGAAGGGCTTGCTGAACCCCCTCGCCTGAGACATCGCGGGTGATGCTGACATTATCGGTTTTGCGGCCGATTTTATCGATCTCGTCGATGTAGATGATGCCCATTTCGCAGCGTTTCACATCAAAGTCAGCGCTTTGAAGAAGGCGGAGAATAATGTTTTCTACATCCTCTCCGACGTAACCCGCCTCGGTGATGGAGGTGGCATCTGCGATGGCAAATGGCACGTCGAGCACTTGGGCCAGCGTGCGGGCGAGAAGCGTTTTGCCGGAGCCTGTAGGACCGAGAAGCAGAATATTGCTTTTCTCGATGTCCACATCGTCTAGGTGATCGAGCGTGAGATTTGCACTCGAAGATTGGGTGAGGCGCTTGTAGTGGTTGTGAACAGCGACGGCGAGCACCTTCTTTGCCATGTCCTGCCCGATCACGTGTTGGTCGAGGAGTTTTTTGATTTCTGCGGGTTTTGGGACGCGGAAGGTCGGCTTGTTCTTACGCGAGTCGTCCTTTAACTCTTTATCAAGGATGCCTTTACAAATCGTGATGCAGGCGTCGCAAATGTAAACGCCTGGACCGGATATGAGTTTGCGGACTTCCGCTTGGCTCTTCCCGCAGAAAGAGCACATGGTGAGATTATTCGGTCGCGCCATTAAAAAGGGGGCTACTCGGCGGCTTTGACAGTTTCGACAATATCCTTGATGTCTTTGCGGGATTTCACAACTTCATCCACAAGGCCATAGGCTTTTGCTTCATCAGCCGTCATGTAGTTGTCTCGGTCGGCATCGCGTTCGATTTGTTCCACCGTTTGGCCTGTGTGGTGTGAGAGGAGGCGGTTCAAACGCTTTTTCAGCTTGAACATAAATTCCACTTGGCGCTCGACGTCGCTCGCCTGTCCCTTGGCGCCACCGGAGACCTGATGGATCATGATATCTGAGTTTGGCAGCGCGTAGCGTTTTCCTTTCGTGCCTGCGCAGAGCAAAACAGCTCCCATGCTGGCGGCGAGGCCCATGCAATATGTGTTCACATCGCATGTGACGAATTGCATGGTGTCGTAGATTGCAAGCCCGGCAGTTACCGAGCCGCCTGGTGAGTTGATGTAAATGTTGATGTCTTTTTTCGCATCCTCCATTTGCAGGAAGAGAAGCTGAGCAATGACAAGATTTGCCACTGTGTCATCAATCGGAGTTCCGATGAAGATGATGCGATCCTTGAGGAGGCGGGAGTAGATGTCGTAGCTTCTTTCTCCACGGCCAGTTTGTTCGACGACGATTGGTACTAACATAAAATGAGATCGGTTTTAGGCCGCTTGCGGGGCGGCAGGTTCCACAACGGTAGCACTTGAGGCAATCAAATCAAGGGCCTTGGTAATACGAATCTGGTCACGCAGGCGGTTGATGCCGCCGCTGCGGGCGAGTTCCCCGGCGAGCTTTTTTACCGGCATTTGTTCGCGTTGGGCGACTTGGAGAATGGCTTGATAGACCTCGGCATCCGTTTCTTCAATTTTTTCGGCATCTGCGATGCGGGTGAGGAGAAAATTGGAGCGCACGCGGTCGCTTGCTGTTTGAGAGGCATTATTGATGATCTCCGCAGTGTGGGCCTTGATTTCGTCGTCGGAGATGCCGCGCGACTGGGATTCGCTCACAATATCTTTGAGGATGTAAGACGTCTCGCTTTCGACCAATCGTTCGGGGAGTTCGCAGGTAAAAAGGCTGAGCAATTTCGCAACGAGGGCATTTTTTTTGGCCATCTCAAATTGATGTTCGGCTGATTCTTCGTGGCGTTCGCGGATTTTTTGGCGCAGTTCCGCAAGCGTGAGTCCCGGTTCGATCTTTGCGGCGAGTTCGTCATCTAGGGGAGCGGGAGTGCGGGTGTTGATCGAGTGCAGCGTCACGGCGTAGGTCACCTTGCGGTTTCGGAGCTCTTCGAGAGGAAAACTCTCTGGCACGTCCAAGGTGATCGTGCGGTCCTGCCCGATTTCGAGGCCCTCGATGGCGTTGGCGAAGCCTGGAATCAAGGTTCCGGCGTCCATGAGGACCCACGCATTGCGGCGCCCTTGGATTTGATTTGGAGCTTTGGGAGCGATCGCGGAGATCGGTTCCCCATCTACTGTGCCCTCGTAGGTGACAACGCCGTAATCGCCCATCGCCAATGGGCGATCTGTGATTGGTTCGAATTTCGAATGCGGGTCGCGGAGGTATTCCAGAAAGGCTTCAACGTCCTCATCTGTAACGGACTTTTTTGCCACTTCGACCGTGATGTTTTTGTAATCTGGAAGCTCGAAATCGGGAGTCTGGATGACCTTTGCCAGAATTTTCATTGTCTTGTCTGCGGCGATTTCCACTTTCTCGACGTCCTCGACGGCATGAATTTTGATGTTGTGCGTCTTGACCGCTTCGCGAATGGCTTCGCCAACGAGTTTGGTTTTGACTTCTTCCTCGATATCCTTCGCATAGCGCGTCGCTACGAGGCTTGCAGGAGCTTTGCCTGGGCGATAGCCGGGCATGCGAGCCTGTTTTTGAAATTCTTTGGAAATGGTATTCCACTCCTTGCTGACGCGGTCCGAGGGGAGATCGATCTCCAAGGTCACGACACAGTTTTTTTGATAATCCAGAGCGACATTCATGATGAGTCGGCCAGCAAAGCAGATTCGCGTGAGTGCGGCAACCGATGTCTGAAAGAAAATGCATTTGCGAAGCATCCCCTCGCCATAGAATCCCATGAACGGCTAATGTTGAAATTCGATGATTCCCAAAAGTACGAAAGATTTTCCGATGGCTGGTTGGCATTTTGATAACAGCTACGCTCAATTGCCTGGGGTGTTCTTCACTCGAGTCCATCCGGGTTCTGTTCACCTGCCTAAGCTTATACTTTTCAATTCGTCCTTAGCGGAAAATCTTGGTCTTCCGTGGAAGGATATGGACCCGTCGGAGGCCGCGTTTGTGTTCTCGGGGAATGCGGTTCCCGAAGGGGCAGATCCGCTGGCTCAGGCTTACGCGGGACATCAGTTTGGGCATTTCACAGTCTTGGGTGATGGACGGGCGATCTTGTTGGGTGAGCATCTTGGAGCGAACGGAAAGCGGTGGGATATCCAGCTCAAGGGCAGTGGGCGCACCTCGTATTCGCGACGGGGTGATGGGCGTGCTGCGTTGGGGCCTATGCTGCGCGAATACATCATCAGCGAGGCGCTTTATGCTCTCGGGATTCCAACCACGAGGAGCTTGGCTGTGGCGAGCACTGGCGAGTCGGTTTTTCGAGAGGAGGAACTGCCTGGGGCTGTTTTGACGCGCGTGGCTGCGAGTCATATTCGGGTTGGCACGTTTGAGTATGCGGCCATGCAGCAGAGTTCTGAGATCCTGCGTGCTCTTGCGGATTACACAATGCATCGCCATTATCCGGATTTGTCGGAGGGCACGAATTCCTATCGTTCCTTTTTGGATGCTGTGATTGAGCGTCAGGCCAGGCTTGTCGCGAAGTGGTTGCTGGTCGGCTTTGTCCACGGTGTGATGAATACCGACAACATGGCCATCTCTGGCGAGACGATCGACTACGGGCCCTGCGCTTTTCTGGATATATACAACCCGGCTACTGTCTTCAGTTCGATCGACCGCAATGGGCGATATGCCTATGCGAACCAGCCTGGCATCGCGCATTGGAACCTCGCGCGGTTTGCTGAATGCCTCCTGCCGCTTTTGGACCCTGATGAGACCAAAGCTATTGAGGTAGCCAAGGAATCTTTGGCTCTTTTCCCGAGTCTTTTTCAGCGTTATTGGCTCGCGGGCATGCGGGCAAAGCTTGGATTATTCACTGAGGAGACGAGCGACCTTGCGCTTTTCGAATCTCTCCTTGATGCGATGAATCGCAATCGCAGCGACTATACCAATACATTTCGAGGCCTTGATCCCGAGAGGGTATGGAGTACGGATGCGGCTTGGCACGCGGAATGGGGCGCCCGGCTGAGGAGGCAGGAAAAGGCGCTTGATGACGCGAGGCGTCTCATGCGTCTCAATAATCCCGTCGTCATTCCCAGGAATTTCAAGGTTGAGGAGGCTCTGATGGCTGCCGTTTCTGCTGGGGATTTTGATCCACTGAACCGACTTTTGGCAGCCCTTGCAAAACCGTTTGAGGATGGAGTGGAGAAGGAAGGTTACCAAGAACCTCCGCCTGAGGGTTCGGAGGGCTACCAGACTTTCTGCGGGACTTAGGAAAAATCACTCATCGCCGGCCGAGAGTGTGCGGCGGACGAGGAGGTCGATGAGGTGGCGGTCGAAATCGGCGGCGATGTTTTGGCCGGTACTTGCGAAGAGCGGGACCAATCCATCATCGAGAACAAATTCCCAGAGTTTTCCACAGCGGGGGATTTCATCCACGTGCGTGAAGACGACATGTGTGGCTCCGAGGGAGCCTGCGCGTGTGTAAGCTTCCTGAATGAGTTGGCGTTCGTAAGCAGCGTTCACGACAAGCACGCGGGATTCGATCGCAAGTTCATCGAAGGTTTTCTGCAGATGCCGGATGTTTTTTCCTGTGAGGGGCATTCCAGGGATGTCAAAGTAGAGATTGGTATCCTCGCTGATTTTTTTGAGTTCGCTACGAGTTCGCACGAGTTGGACGCCAAGCGCCTCGCAAAACATGGCGAGGCCTTCGCTGGAATTTGGTTCATCGGCCTCAAGTTTCATGACGCAGGCTTGACGTCCGCGAAGAAAAATATCCGAGGCGAGTTGCTTGCAGAGTGCGGAAGTGGATCCCGAGCCCGGTGAACCAAAAAATGCCACGCGATTTGAGAGGGCGAGGCTGCGGCTCGGAGCGCGGTCGCGCATGAGCATGGCAAAGTGGGAGATTGCCGTTTGGAGGGGCTGGGTATTTAGGTGCTGCGTTTCGGGACGCTCACCAAGCTGGGCAAGAAATTCACTCGGAATGCCAGCCTTTGAGAGGATCGTCCAAAGCCGACCGGTGGGAAGGTTTTTAAACATCGCCCGAACCAGTGACTCGGGAACCAGGTCTGAATCATCGCGTTTTGGATCTTGCGTGGGACGTGTTTTCCGTGGTCTGGCGACCCGGCGTCTCTGGGAGGGTTCGCGGGAAAGGAAGTCATCATCGGCTTCGGATTGGTTTTCCAATGGTGCGGCTGAATCTTGTGAGGGCTCAGGGAAGGATGGCGAAGGCTCCTCTGGAATTTGGGCGATGATTTCGAGTTTCGGCGATTTGAGGAAGCGGGCGAGCCCCTCGCCTTCGACTTGGCGAACGGAAATGACTTGGGCTGTTTCACCGAGTTTTTCCCGGATGACGGATGCAGCTTCTTCCGCCGACTTGACGATGAATTTGTATTTCTGCCCGGGTGTGATGGAAACGGATTTTTGAGCCATGGGGCAGGACTATTGTAGAGCAGAATTTCTCGGATCGCAAGCCTGCGGTGCTTGTTTAAGAGCTCCTAGCGAAGCGGGAGGCTTTGTTTGCCGGTTACCAAACGGACCAAGATCCCTGAGGCTGGGTGGAAGCTGGGCGGCTTTGCTTCTGCGTTTTGTAAGCGGTTGCCAAGCGGGCAGGGGTGGGCTGTAGAATCTCCACTCGGGGAGCACTGCGTACGGTATTTTTGAGTAGGAGTTGTTCGCTTTCACGGCTGAGGAGGAGAAGTTTGAGGACTTTGGCAAGGACCCGTTTGCGTACTTCAGCTGAGGCCGTGTGGTCGGCAGTTTTTACCGGGCCTGCCTGCCGCAAAAAGACGAGAGCATGGTCTAATTTTTCTAAAATCTCTCGCTTCCGATCTACAAGGAGGCTCTGATCATTCCCACTCTCACGGAGGCGGGAGTTTTCCTCGTTCATGTATTGGTCGAGTTCATCACAGAGGGCGCTATATTGCTCAAGGGCGGCAAGGGTAGTCATCGTGGTAACTTCGTAGCAAATGGCGTGCCAATCGCAGAGAGTGAGATCCTTCGCCTTAGGGAGCTTGGATATGCTGAATCCAAGCTTCGGCTTTTGGACTCATGGAGTCGAAGCCTTCGGATATAATGCCAACGGGGCCATTTGAGGCGGCAGGCACTACGAATCGGCCGTTTGGTGGAGGAGGAAATGGTGAGTGGGGGTCGGGTTGAGCAAATGATTGTTTTCCTATGACAATAGCAGCAAGTCGTTTGGAGTCTTTATCGCGAACCTCGACGAGAGTTCCCGTGCCTTCGGAATGGCCATCTGGTTCTAGGACTTCAAAAGTTGAGAATTGTGCGCGAGTGGCTAAGACTTCCTCTGCCGGCTTAAGGTTTTTAATGCGCTGAACGAGGTGGCCGATCAATGTGATATCTGCTGTTTGGGGATGTGCATCACTAATCACCCAAGTTTCGCCACTTTTTTTGATGAAAAGCGAGTCGGTGTTGGTTTTGATGAGAATCTCTGCCACAGCATTGAGGTCGAAGTCCGGAGACCACATTTTGTAAGCTTCCACCTCAGCAAGAATCGCTTTCCGGTCTTCAAGTTTAAGCCAGACGCCCGTCCCGACAAGAGTTGCCGAAATGAGCAAGAGAAAAATCTTCAGCTTCATGAAAGAAAGAATGACGGAGCTAAAAAGGCTCGCCCCTGTCGGGCGCCTTACTTTTCCGTGAGCTTCACGTCATCAAACTGCGCGACTCCCGAGCCGGGCGTTAATTCAAAAATAAAGCGAATAAACGGTTTCTCAGCAGTTTCAGTAAGGGTCTCGAGTTCTTTTTTGTCGAACTTCACGATAAACTCTTTTTTGACATCAACCCAGTTGGATCCGCCGGTGTAAGTCGCGCTTTCTGCTTTATTTTCCGAAACTATACGGGTATCTTTTTTCACGGCACCGCGGTCGTCTTTGGAAATAACATTTCCCGTTCCCATATCTTTAGTGGCCTTGTAAACCAAATTGGCTTTCCCGTTGCTGATTTGGGCTCCTTTCACCTTAAAAGAGAGGATGTAGGTTTTTCCGACCTTGAGGGGCTTTGCCAGTTCCTGCTTGAATGTGAAAATATTCGGACTTTTGATAACTTTGGATTCATCTTCCGTTGGCTTGGGAATCGAGGGTGGTGGCATGGCCTTGTAATCCAGCTTGAGGTATCCGGCTTCTAGGTAGGAAGTCCCTTCTGGTGGTTGCTGGGATGACGGTCCAGAGGCTGCGGCGGGATCATTTTTAATAACTGCGATGTAGCCGCCGTAATTTCCACGACTATATCCATAGTCTACATCCCATCCTGATGGCAGGAGCATTGGCTTTTCTTGGTCTTCGACTTTGACATCCACCGGTGCCTTGAATTTTGGTTGTGTGGCTGTGCCTTCATTAATTGCTAAAGCAACTCGGCCGCTGCGTTTTCCAAATAGTAGATCAAAGAGACCATCCCCGTTGAAATCCGCCGCGTCGATAGTGCAACCGCCGCCCGCATTCAAAAGATTGGTGGCTTTGATGGCGTCCATTGGGTCGAACGAAGTGCCTGGCTCTGGGGCGGGAGTGTTTGGGGGGAGTGTAGGGGGAGCTCCATCGATGGGTATAAAAGAGTCGAATGAAATCGGGTTTCCAGGGGTGAAGGCGCCGCCTTTGCCAAGATAAACTGCAATCTTGCCTCCACGCTCGGCCACAAGAAGGTCGTTCTTTCCATCGCCGTTGTAGTCCACAACGCAGGGGGAGAGTTGTTCGAGGCCCATGCCATAGGCTAGAACCGACCGATCATCTGGTTCCAGCGTGGGGCGTCCAATTCCCTTGCCTGGAAAAATATGGATGCTATTGGCCGAGTAGGATCCCTCGCCGATGAGTAGATCTATTTTGTTGTCCTTATCCCAATCTACCGCATACGGAGCGAAGACATTTCCCCAACGTTCGAATCCTTTTTGCAAAACGACGGATTCGTAGGTCGTCGGGTTACGGAAATCCGGGCGGCTTGCACTGCCGCTGTTGGGAATCAGGAGGACATCGCCACCATAGTTTCCTATCAGGAGGTCAAGCTTTCCGCTGCGAGAAATGTCGGCGAGGTTAATTCTTTGGACGCAGCGCAGAGTATGAAGCTGATCGTCGGTGAAGACTGGAGGCTGGGGCACTCCGGGTTTGGTGGCAGCGGGGCGAGGGGTCGCCTTGGGAGTAGGAGTTGGTTTGCCTTTGTCCTTGGGGTCTTCGGTTTCACCGGCCTCCAGCTTAAGCGGGTCCGGGTTGAGGATGAGTGACGAAAACTCGGCTGGGCCGAATTTAGGATCTTGTTTTGTGCCTGTGTTGAAATGAACTCTGAGGAATCCTCGGCCGTCCATGATGGCGATATCATTGAGGCCATCCTTGTTGAGATCGCCTGCGCTGACGGAGATGGGCATGGGCAGTTGTCCAATCTTGCCGTCCGCACCGAGAACATTGGCTTCTTCTGTGGGGGCGTTAATGACGCCGGAACCGCTGATGCCGGCCCAGACATTGGATGAGCGCATGGAGCGTTCGAAGCTGGGATTTTGAATCAGGTTCTGTGCAAGGACGAAAGCGGGTGTTGCGATGAACGCGATGAAGGGTGCCAGATTGATCGGAGGGCGCATTAGCTTTGAATTAGCACTCTGAGCTGAAAAGTAAAGTCGGCCTATGGAGCTGACTCACATTTTTTCGATTTGGTTTGCGTTTTTTTGGTGGCTCAACGGATTCCGACGAGCGCAACGGCGTTCAGTGCCGCGGCGAACAGGGCGGCTCCCAAAAAAATGCATACTGGCAGAGTGAGCACCCAAGCGAGAAGGATGTTGCGAACGGTGGCCATTTGGAGGCCGGAGTTGTTGGCGGCCATCGTGCCAGCGATGCCCGAAGAAAGGACGTGGGTGGTGCTGATCGGGAGTCCAAAGTGATCGGCTACCATGATCGTGCTCATGGCGACGGCTTCGGCGGATGCCCCTTGTGCGTAGGTGAGGTGGTCTTTACCGATTTTTTCACCCACGGTTTTTACGATGCGCTTGTAGCCGATCATCGTGCCGAGACCGAGTGCAAGGGCAACGGCGTATTTGACCCAGTCTGGAATGTAGTTTGTGAGTTGGTCGGCATGGCGAGCCAAGGCCTGTTGGCTTTTGTGGACCGAGTCATTCATGTCTAACTTGCCGCTCTTGTCCAATTTGGTGATAGTTTTGGAGATGAGGTAGAGTTGGGTGCGGATATCGCTGCGTTCGCTGGGAGCGAGGGCTTGAAAGGTTTCTGCATTCTTAAGCTGCGAAGCAATGTCGTTGCAAGCGTCAGCAAGGGCGGCAAAGACCTCTGGGTTTGGTGCGCCTTTTGGCTTGATGAAATCTGCTAGGATTTCCGTGGCCTTGACTCCGTCTGCGGTTGTTGTTCCTGCTTCCTGCTTGAAGACGATTGAGAGTGCCGCTGCTTCCGTGGCGATTCCAGAGATCGTGGAGTTGTCTGCTGACATTTTCAGGGCATACGTTCCAGGAAGGATGCCAACGAGGATCAGCACAATGAGTCCCATGCCTTTTTGTCCATCATTGGAACCATGGGCAAAGCTTACGCCCGTGCAGGTGAGCATTAGGATGGCGCGTATCCAAAGTGGTGGTGCCGTTTTGCCGACTGGGGCTTTGTAGAGGTCCGGATTTCGGACGAGAACTTTTAAGACGATGAGAAGAAGTGCTGCGGCAGCGAATCCGACAAGTGGGGATAGGATGAGGCCTAGGCCAACATCCTGAGCTTTTGCCCAGTTCACGCCATCGGTGATGGAGTGGGTTGGGCCCATGAGCGAGTTTGCCAAGCCCACTCCGATGATTGAGCCGATGAGTGTGTGTGAACTGGAGGCTGGCAAGCCAAGCCACCAAGTTCCGAGGTTCCAGACGATGGCCGAGATCAGGAGCGAAAAAACCATCGCAAGCCCCGAAGCCGAACCGACATTGAGCACGAGTTCCACTGGAAGGAGGGCAACAATGCCGAAAGCAACGGCGCCGGAAGAAGTGAGCACACCGATGAGGTTCCAAATCCCCGACCAGATCACGGCAGGCGTGGGTTTGAGGGTGTGCGTGTAGATGACCGTGGCTACGGCGTTCGCTGTGTCGTGGAATCCATTGACGAATTCAAAGCCAAGCGCCATTCCGATGGCCAGCGCCAAAAAGATGAAGGTGATAAATGTTGGATCAGTGTAGGCAGTTGCTAGCAGGTTCATATCGGCCTGAGTTCTTATTCCTATTGGACGGGCAGTGGCAAATTTTACACTGTGACGATTTTGTCACTGAGAGTGGATCGGCTCGCATAAGCGAGTCCCACTCACATCCGCTCTGGGCAGCCGATACCCAGCAGGCCGAGGCCATGCTCAAGTGTTCGAGCTGTTATGTCGCATAAAAGAAGGCGACTGGCGCGGTTCGCGGGGTCTGCTTTAATGACTGGGCAGGCCTCGTAGAATGTGTGGTAGGTATCTGCCAATTCGTAGAGGTAATTGGCGAGGATGTTTGGGCGGAATTCCTCCAGTACGACAGGCACGGTCTCCGCGTATTGAAGCAGTTTAAGTCCGAGAGCCCGCTCGGCGGCTTCGTTCAGCAGAACCGTTGCCTTGGGATTGGCAGGTTCTGCGGCGCGGCGGAAGATGGAGCGGATGCGCACGTAGGCGTTTTGGAGGTAGGGGGCGGTGTTTCCTTCAAAGGCAAGAAGCTTGTCCCAAGAGAAAACGTAATCCGTCAGGCGGTTTTGGGAGAGTTCGGCGTATTTGACAGCCCCAAGGCCGATTAATCGGGCGGTGGACTCGGCCTCAGAGGCTGGGAGTTGGTCCGAGCGGTTGGCGATGATGAGACGGGCGCGATGGATGGCTTCTTGAAGAACCTCGGCCAGACCGACATTCTCGCCTGATCTGGTCTTCATAATCTTGCGGTCTTCTCCAAGAATGCTTCCGAAGGCGATATGCCGGAGATCGCATTCGAAGCCCATCATTTTTGCGGCGGCGAAGATTTGCTGAAAATGCAAGGCCTGGGGAGCGCCTACGACGTACCAGATGGCGTCTGGGTGCCAGTGTTTGAGCCTGTGGTCGATGGTTGCAAGATCCGTCGTGGCGTAGAGGAAGCCTCCATCACTTTTACGAACAATCGCGGGCTTGCCTTCTAGGGCGGGTGTGCCATTAAAAAAAATACAGAGCGCGCCTTCGCTTGTCGTGGCAATGCCCCGATGTTCCAACTCGGTGCAGAGTGGCCCGAGGGCCTCGTTGTAGAAACTTTCCCCAAGACGTTTGTCAAAGCGGATATCCAGGAGGCCGTAGAGTTTTTCAAATTCTCGCCACGAGAGGTCGACCGTTTGTTTCCAGATGGCGAGATTCTCAGGATCTCCTGCTTGAAGTTTTACCAGTTCCTCGCGGGCAGAGCGCTTGATTGTCTCATCGATTTCCTCGAGTCGTGTGACCTCCCGATAGAGGCGAACAAGCTCGGCAATGGCATCCGCCTCTAGGTCATCAGGATGTAGGAAGTGCTTCCAGCCGTAGATCACCTTGCCAAATTGCGTGCCCCAGTCGCCGATGTGATTGTCGGCGATGACATGGTGACCCAAGAACCTTGCGATGCGGACTAAACAGTCACCGAGAATTGTGCTGCGGATATGCCCGACATGCATGGGCTTTGCCACATTTGGCGAACTGAAGTCGACAACTATCTTTTTAGGATTCTGGACGAGGTCGAGTCCGAGGCGTGAATCCAAGGCCAAGTTCGAGAGTCTCTCGGAAAGAAAAGAATCATCCAAGCGGAAGTTGATGAAACCTGCTCCCGCGATTTCGGGGGTGGCTGCCAGTCCTCTCACATCGAGTTTTGAAAGAATCTCGGAAGCGAGTTGACGTGGATTGGCTTTGGTTTCTTTAGCGAGAGCCATCGCGGCGTTGGCTTGGTAGTCGCCAAAGCGGGCATCAGCAGCTTGAGAGATTCCTGCGCGGGAGGAATCTTGGCCTATTGCAGCGAGCGCATCTCGGAGTCGAGATGCAAGAAGATCACGCAATGTGGGCATCAGGCTCTTGTGGAGCGGTTTTCAAAAACCTGAAGGATGCCGCTGGATGAGGTGGCCTTCGACAATTCCTCGCGGACTGTCTTATCATTCAAAAATTTTGCGATTGCGGCCAAGGTGCGGAGGTGGGTTTGGAATTGATCCTTCGGCACGACAAAAAGAACGATGAAATTCACAGGCTCGCCATCGAGCGAATCAAATGGGACCCCAGGCGTGGATCGGCCAAATGCGGCAACAACTTCACTGACCTTGGGCGAGGAGGCGTGTGGAATCGCAATGCCGAATCCAATCCCCGTGCTCATCGTCTCCTCACGTTGGCGGATGCTTTCCAATACGTCCTCCGAATCTGATTTTTCGATTTTTCCTGACTCCACCAAGCGGGTAACCAATTCCCTGATCGCTTCCCATCGTTCTGTGGAGGCCATCTCTGGGATGATCTGTGACTCTGATAACAAATTTGCCAATGTCATTTTTAAGAAAGAATAAGATTTTCTATCGCTTCAATATATTCCGAGAAGACATTTGGTTTGGGGTAGAAAGTTTGCTTATCGGTCCACCTCGCCGAAGACAGGGTCGAGTGAGCCGAGGATGGTCACAACATCGGAAATCATCGAGCCGGGTAGCAACTTGGAAAGGATGCTGATATTGCAAAACGAGGGCGAGCGGATTTTCATCCGGTAGGGAACGCCACCGCCTTTGCTGTAAATGTAAAAACCGAGTTCGCCTTTCGGATTTTCCGCTCCGAAATAGACTTCTCCAGCCGGGGCATCAATCCCCTCAGTGGCAACAATAAAGTGGTGGATAAGTTCCTCCATCTTTGTTAGGACAGCGTCTTTGTCTGGGAGAGTGCTCTTGGGGTCGTGCCAGTTAATGGGACCAGGAGGGAGTTTGCTAAGAACCTGTCGCAAAATACTTATGCTCTGATGAATTTCCTCAAGACGCATGAGGTACCGGTCGTAGCTGTCGCCTACTGAGCCAATAGGTACATCAAAGTCGTAATTCTGATAGTCGAGATAAGGGTGTTTTTTACGAAGATCGTGGTCAACGCCGCAGGCTCGAAGATTTGGGCCTGAGAGACCAAAAGCTATGGCGTCTTCCTTGCTGATGGTGCCGACATCCTTACAGCGATCCACAAAAATCCTGTTTCGAGTGATCAGATTGCAAGTCTCTTTGAAAGACGGAGGAAATGTCTCAAGAAAATCCTGCAGCATGGAAATGAAGGCCGGCGGGAGGTCGCGCGTTTGACCGCCCACTCGAGTGTAGCTGGTGGTGAAGCGGGCTCCCGAGAGTTGCTCGACGAGGTTGTAGATTTTTTCTCGTTCCGTGAAGGTGTAGAGGAAGACAGTCGTGGCACCCAAATCCATACCGAGGCATCCGATGCCTAGGAGGTGGGAGGAAATGCGAGCGAGTTCGCAACAGATGACTCGAATCGCCTTGCCGCGTGGGGGTAGTTCCCATCCCATAAGTTTTTCGACTGCCAGGGCGTAGGCGACGTTGTTTGCAATCGGGGAGAGGTAGTCCAGTCGGTCGGTGTAGGGAACGAACTGGTTGTATTGCATGTTTTCGGCGATTTTCTCATCTCCGCGATGCAAATAGCCAATGTCTGGAGTTGCTTTTGTGACGACCTCTCCATCGAGTTCGAGAATCATGCGCAAAACCCCGTGTGTCGAGGGATGCGAGGGGCCCATGTTTAGGACGAGTTTCTCGCCAAGCATTTCTTCGGTTTCGTGCATGGCCTTCAGGCTGCGGGCCAGTGCATCGGGATGCTCGAGTGTGGTAGTCGCCATCTTTTCTTCTTGGTTTGGTTAATTGCGCAACGTTTGATATCGGTGAGTGCCGATGGTTTTTATCGCGGCATAGATTCTTTCCGTGCAGGAAAAATTGCAAGCCGCATATTCATAGAAGTCGTTTAGAGAAGCCGTAGCCGCTTTCAACATGGGGTGACTCCGCAAGACGTGGCCTTAGTCCTAAGGTTTCTCATGGAGCAAGTATTTTGCAGTGTGTTTCAGGGAATTCGTCATTTGCCCACTGATCACCTCGGTGAGCGTCAGGAAAAAGGCACATAGTGAGGCTGAAGCACTGCCACGCTCCTCGATTGGAGAGGATACTCTGCCATGTGCGCAAAAATCTGCGGTTGGGGAGATTTGGAATCCTGAAATGTGTCCAAAACCAGCGTCCATGCCACTTGTCTCTGCCGTGCGCCGAGATGGAAGGGCACCACCTCATCGCCCGCATTCATCAAAATTAAAAAGGAATCGCCCCGCACGCGTTGCCCGCGCTCATCGCATTCCACGATTTGGTCGCCAAGCAGACCCATTCCGATGCAGCGAACGTTTGGGGAGCTCCAGTCTTGCTCTGACATCTCGGTGCCATTAGGGCGAATCCAGTAGAGGTCTTTTATGTCCGTGCCGTGAATGGCGCGCCCTTGGAAAAAGTGCCTGCGTCGAAAAACTGGTTGGCTCCGCCGGAGTTCAATCAATTTCCTCACGAAATCGAGCTGATCTCGCCCCTCGTCGTCCAGAATCCAATCGAGCCAGGAAACAGGGGAATCCTGGCAGTATGCATTGTTGTTTCCATCCTGCGTGCGGCCGAATTCATCGCCTGCGAGCAGCATCGGCACGCCTTGTGAAAGAAAGAGAGTGCAGAGAAAATTTTTTCTCTGGCGAAACCTCAGGGCTCGGATAGAGGCATCGGATGTCGGGCCCTCAACGCCATAGTTGCAGCTTTCGTTCTGGTCGGTCCCGTCCATATTGGAATCCCTGTTTGCCTCGTTGTGTTTGACGTTGAATGAAACCAGATCAGCCAGGGTAAAACCATCGTGACACGTCACGAAGTTCAAGCTCGCATGGGGGCGGCGTCCATTGTGCTGGTAGAGGTCGCTACTTCCAGAGAGGCGCGTAGCCAACTCCCCGACACTGGCTCCTTCTCCTTTCCAAAACCTTCTCACGCAATCTCGGTATCGCCCGTTCCACTCGCTCCAGAGAACTGGAAAATTTCCTACCTGATATCCATTCGGCCCCAAATCCCATGGCTCTGCGATCAGCTTCACTTGGGATAGGACTGGGTCTTGGTGAATGATATCGAAAAAAGAACCCAGGCGATCCACGTCCCACAACTCTCGGGCCAGCGCGCTCGCCAGATCAAATCGGAAGCCGTCCACATGCATTTCGCGGACCCAGTACCGAAGGGAATCCATGATGAGCTGAAGAATGTGAGGATGCGCGACATTCAGGGAGTTGCCGCAACCGGTGAAGTCAATGTAGTGGCGACGGTCCTCGCTGAGGCGGTAGTAGCTCGCGTTATCAATTCCTCGCATCGAGAGGATAGGTCCAGCTTGGTCACCCTCTGCGGTGTGGTTATAAACCACATCGAGAATCACCTCGATGCCCGCCGCATGCAGGGTGCGGACCATTGTTTTGAATTCATTCACGGTGTTCTCAGCGCCGCTCGAGCAGTAGCGTGGATCCGGCGCAAAAAAACCGAGTGTGTTGTAGCCCCAGTAATTGACTAATTCCTTTTCCACTAGCGTCAGTTCATCGATGTGGTAGTGCACGGGAAGTAATTCCACGGCTGTGATGCCGAGTGAATTCAGGTGTTGGATTGCCGCAGGGGATGCAAAGCCCGCATAGGTGCCCCGCAAGGCTTCGGGGACATTGAGATTTTGCATCGTAAAACCTTTTACGTGAACTTCGTAAACTATGGTTTCATGCCACGGTATTGCCGGCGGCGCGCTGCCATTCCAAGGGAAGGCGGGATCAATGACTCGGGCAAGGGGAGCAAGGCCGGCGCTATCGAAGAGGGGGTCATTGATCTGCTCGTTGGGCAGGTAGATTCTTGCGATGTCTTTTGCGTAGGGATCCAAAAGGAGTTTGCGAGGATTGTACCAGTGTCCGCTTGCGGGATGATCTGGACCATGCACGCGATAGCCGTAGATCAGGCCAGGATTTCCCCCATGCAAGTAGCCATGCCAAACTTGATTTGTTTTCTCCGGGAGTACCAAGCTGGCCCTTTCGTGCTCGTCCTCTGGCGAATCAAAGAGGCACAACTCGACCAGAGTGGCATTTTCCGAAAAGAGCGCAAAGTTGACTCCCTCTCCATCCCAAGTTGCACCAAGAGGTGAGGGAGTGCCTGGCCACAGAGCGATCGGATTCATGACCCAAATCTCGGGATCGCCGCATTATTTTTAGATGTTCCGTTGCTCATTTGATCAGAGTTCGCAACAGAAACCGGATCGCGGATTTTGAAAATGGGGTCTTATCCGACTGCTGCGTCTTTCCGCTTTTCGGCATTCTTGGCGCGTTGTAATAAAAGCTCATGATTCCGATTCCTTCTCCACTCCATCCGGCTGTTGTTCACTTTCCGATCGCTTTGTTGCTTGTCGGTGCAGGGCTCTCCGTTTTTGCAGTCGTCTTTAGGCGTTGGGCTTTGTCAGCCACTCTGATACTCGTTCTGGGAGCCTTTGGGGCTGTAGTCGCCGTGCAAACGGGAGAGCAGGAGGAGCATCGCCTTCCCAAAACAACGGGAGCGCTGCATGAGGCTTTCGAACACCACGAGCATGCTGGCAAGCGGGCGCGGAATTTTGGTTTGGTTGCCGCTGGGCTTGCAGTGATGTCTGTCCTGACGGTGCGCTGGCGAATTATGGCGCGAATTCTTGCCGCAGCAGCAGCAGTCGTCGCTCTCATGACCGCATGGAACGTGGCTCAAGCGGGACACTATGGTGGCGCGTTGGTCTATGAGCACGGCCTTGGCATAGGTGAAAAGTCCGCGCCTAAGGCCCCATGAAAACAGTCTCCGCCCCCAGTCCCGAACTGCCTCTCAGCCTAGTCCCCAAAAAGGGCCGACGCACTAGGCGGTTTGGCTTGGAGCCCCACTCCCGCCCGCCTCTTGCGAGGATGCTTCGCATCCACGATCTTATCGGCCAGAACAGTCATCCCAATTGCACATCCATGGCGGTGGAGTTCGAAGTCTCGTGCAAGACTGTCATGAGAGACATTGAGTTCATGAGGGATCAGATGAATCTCCCGATCTCTTACAGTCCTCTTCACAGGGGGTTCCACTACACCAAGCCTGTCTCCGCTTTTCCGCGAATGACGATGACCGAGGGGGAGATCGTCGCCCTGCTCGTCGCTCAGAAGTCTCTCGAACAGTACAAGGGCACGGTTTTTGAAAAACCCCTCAAATCTGCTTTTCAAAAAATGTCCTCCAATCTCCAAGAGGAAGGCTTTTTCTCATTCCAAGATTTGAGTTCGGCGATTTCCTTTCGCCCCGTAGGCTACGCGATTCAAGAACTCCGTGTCTTCGACATCCTTTCGCAGGCCATTCTTGAAAGGCGCGCCGTCGAATTTGACTACTTCAAACTCACGGGCAAAAAACCCGAACGTCGCCGCGTGGAGCCATATCACCTCGGATGTATTGATAACCAATGGTACCTCATCGGTAACGACCTCGTTCGCTCGGGAGTGCGAACTTTCGCCCTCACCCGGCTTAGCCGCCCAAAAATCCTCAAGACGACATTCCAGCGCCCCGAGAAATTTTCTGTGAGTGAGATGATGGCGTCGAGCTTCTCTGCCTTTGAAACTCCCAAACCCACTCGAGTGGTCGTTCGTCTTGATCCCTTTGCCGCCCGCCTTGCTTCCGAGCGAGTCTGGCACAAATCGCAAAAAATCAAATCGCTCCCCGGTGGCAGCGCTGAACTCACTCTCGAAGTCGGACTGGCCCCCGATCTTGAAAATTGGATTCTCGGCTGGGGGAACCACGCCAAGGTTCTTGAACCCCACGAACTCTGCGAGCGAATTGCCTCCATCGCACGCTCCATGGCCCTGCAATATAGCGTCTGATCTTCCGTTTCGGTATAACTCGAGCAACTCATCGAAATGGGCTGGCATAATCCATTTGATGTGTAATAGTTTCCACCCAATCTCAAATGATCCCCCTTTCGCGCAACCTCCTATTGATTCTTTTCATTTCTGTTCTCACCACTCGAGGTTGGGGATTTACGATTGTGGCCTATAACGTCGAAAACCTCTTCGATGTGGATGGCATCGCCAGCTACGAGGACTACGCTCCCGACAAATACACTCCGCGCCATCTTCTGGTGAAGGTTCAAAATATCGCAACCGTTCTTTCCAAGCTAGATGCCGGACGAGGGCCTGATATCGCGATTCTCAACGAAATCGAACTTGACCAATCCCCCAATTCTCCCCCAGCAGACCCCAATATCTGGTTGGATTCCGTAAAAAATCGCACCCTCGAAGAAATTCTTTCGGAATCTCCGCTGCCGACAGATGTCGCTTCGCAGCCCGCCGAAGTGTGGCTTCTTAAAGCCCTTGAGGAGGCCGGACTCGGCCGCTATCACCTGGCGGTTTCTGATGAGCTCCCCGGAAACTATGAAGATGGTCGCCCGCGTTCCGTCAAAAACGCAATCCTGTCTCGATTTCCCATCACAAATGTTAAAACCGTGCCCACCTCCAACGCGCGGGCCATTCTGGAGGCCAAGCTGGATGTGAATGGACATCCGCTCACAGTTTTTGCAAACCACTGGAAGTCCGGTGCCGGATCTATTGACAACGAGCGGATCCGCATGGCCAATGCCCGCACACTCCGCGATCGGTTGGATGAGATCTTTAAGGAGAATGCCCAAGCAGATGTCATCATCGGCGGGGATTTGAATTCCCATTACAACCAGACGCTCCGCTATCCCGCCTTCAAAAAATCGGCCATCAACGAAGTGCTGGGCTCTCAAGCTAACGAACTCGCTCTCGAGAGCGGAGAAGCCGATCTTTACAACCTTTGGTTTGAACTTCCTCCCGACCAACGTGGGAGTGATGTTTACCAAAACGAATGGGGAACCCTCATACACCTCATTGTTTCAAAGGGTCTCTACGATACGGTAGGCGTCCAATACAAGGACGGCAGTTTCGGAGTGCTCGCGATCCCCGGCTTCAATGCTGATGCCCTTGGGCGTCCACTCCGATGGTCGCGCGGCAGCAAACCATCCGGCTTTTCCGACCACTTTCCGATCTTTGCCCAGTTTCAAATGGCAGAGGCGAAGTCCCCTAACAAATGGATGCCACTTTCCAAACCCTCGCTTGGCGATTCGGCTCAAGTCGCTCCCGTGCGCGAGGTCTCCGCACTGGGACGCTTCCTTACGGCTATCGACCCGGAAAAAGAACCCCCCGATAAGGATTTTCGCTCTTCGGAATTCGTGGGTAAAATCTTTCTAATCGACGCCCCTGCAAAAATCGGGGAGCGAGGGTACCTTTCGGTCGTTGTCAATGGGGAGACCTACAACGTCTTCAGTCCGGATAAGAAAACCCGCGATCTTCTCCGAGACATGGCACGTACCAAGTCACGGCTCAACTTCCATGGACAGCTCGGCATCTACAAGGAGCAATGGCAGTTCTTTCTTCCGGGACCTGACTGGGTGATTCCAGCCCCGACCAATAAATAGCGGAGAACACCGCTTCAATGGCCTTCAGCGCAAGTGCAGGCGTACTCTGCAAGCCCGCAACCTGAGCATGTCGAAAGATTGAGAGTGAATTTCTCGATGAGCGTTCTGGCTTCAGGCTTGGCCTTGATCTGAACGACCACGGGGAAGCTGTTGCCCGTAGGAACACTTTGTTCGGAAACAAACGCCGAGTCAGTTTTTACGAAGACCAGCTTAATCGGAGCAGAGCGTTCCCCTGTGGTGACTGTGACGACCTGCTCGGCGGGTGGGATGGGCTTGGCGTGATCATCCACAAACGTGATCTGGACCTTTCGGTCTGGGAGAAGAAGAAACTCGGCTTGCGGTTCCACGGAGGTGAGGAGTCTACCCCCGCTCGGGCCCGCCACTTTTTTTTCGTGGCTGTTGTTGCCTCCAGCTTGAAGACCGAGGGTGCTGAGTAGGGCAATGGCGATGGGTAGGATGTGTTTTGTTGTCATTGTTGGGTATTGGGTGATTCTTATTGCGAAGCCGTCGCATGGCGCTCTAGGGCGCGCAAGGCGGCATTTTTGGCGAATTTAAAAAAGACCAGCGGAGTGATCAAGAAATCCAGGACAGTCGAGGAGATGAGACCTCCGACAATAACCACTGCGACGGGATGAAGGATTTCCTTTCCGGGCTCATTCGCGGCGAGGACGAATGGAATGAGCGCTATGCCTGCGGAAAGTGCGGTCATGAGGACGGGCACCATCCTCTCGAGTGTGCCGCGCTCGACCATCGTGCGGGTGAAGCCTTCGCCCTCGTGGCGCATGAGGTGCAGGTAGTGGGAGAGCATCATAATGCCGTTTCGGGCCGCAATGCCTCCTACGGCGATGAATCCGACCAACGTGGCGATGCTGATATTATCGATGAGTAGCCAAGTCAGCACGAGGCCTCCCACGAGGGCTAGTGGGATGTTGAGAAGGACTTGGAAGGCGAGGGACAAGCTTTGGAAATACCCGTAGAGCAGGAAAATGATCACTAGTAAGACCCCCACGCTCATGAGGGCGATACGCCAAGTCGCATCGCGCTGGGCCTGAAATTCTCCTTCGTAGGTAACGAAGTAGCCCTCGGGAAGCTGCACTTTCGCAGAAACCTCAGCCTGCAGCTGGTTCACATTTGCGCCGACGTCGCGCACGGTTGGTTTAATGGCAATCGTGAATCGGCGCTGGCCGTTTTCGCGGAAGATGACGTTGGGACCCTTGGCCTCACGCACCTCGGCCACAGCATTGAGTGGAAAATACCGACCGCCGTCCGCTTGTATGGGAAGTTGGGCGATCCGCTCGGGCGAGTCTCTCCAAGCCAGCGGCAGCCGAAGCACGAGATTGATGGCACGCTGATCCTCGCGCAGTTCTGCAACCTGCTTGCCACCGAGGAGCGTGCCGAGGCGGGTGTTCAGATCCCCCGGGGCGATTCCATAGTTCGCACACCGCTCGCGATCAGGCTCGATTCGGAGCTGAGGAATCGAGGATTGTTGATCGAGTCTGGCATCTTCAAAACCGGGAATCTTTTTTGCGATGGACTGAATCTGAGTGCCGATCCCGCGAAGTGTTTCTAGATCCGGACCGAATACCTTGATGGCAACCGGAGCCGAGACTCCGCTCATCATATGGCCGATCCGGTCGGCCAGCGGCCCCCCCACAGCAGCAAACACGCCCGGGACTTCTTTCACCTTCGAGCGGATGTCTTCCAAGATTTCTTTTCGCGAGCGGCCCATGGTGCTGCCTCCCTGCTGGCGGAAGTCCACATCAAACTCGGCGGTGGAGACAGGAACGACATGGTCGCCGCGTTCCGCTCGGCCTAGTCGACGGCCAACGGTCTGGACCTCTGGAACTGAAAGAATCCGCTCCTCAATCACATCCGAAATGCGGTTCATTTCCTCAAGTGAGGTGCCGGGTGCTGATGTGGCTGCAATGAGTGCGGTCTCCTCTTTGAAGGGTGGAAGGAAGTCTTTCCCCATTTTGGGATACAGCGAGAATGCCGCCAACACGGCTGCCCCGAGCAAGGCCAAGACTGGGAGTGGATAGTCAAACGCAATCCTGAGCATTGTGGCTCGCAAAGTTTTTTTCATCACGCCGACAAGCCAGCCATCATTATGAATCCCAGTCGGCTTGGGGTTCAGGAGGAGAGAACAAAGCACTGGAATAAGGGTCAGCGATACGAGAAACGAAGCCAACATGCTCACGATGGTCGCTATGGCAATCGGGGTGAATAATCTTCCCTCCACACCACTCAGTCCGAGTAAAGGAACAAAAACCAATATGATCAGAAGCGTCGCATATAAAATAGAACTCCTGACTTCCCCCGAAGCACTGGCGATGACTTGAATTCTAGGGAGGGGATGCTCTCGAGCGGCATTCTCTCGCAGGCGCCGGAAGACATTCTCCACATCCACGATGGCGTCGTCCACAACCATTCCAATGGCGACGGCCAACCCGCCGAGTGTCATCGAGTTTACGGAGATTCCAAACCACTGGAACGTGAGCATCGTGATTCCAAAGCTCATCGGAATCGCGGTGAGGGTGATTAAGGTTGTTCGGAAATTTAGAAGAAAGAAAACCAAGACCATGGTCACCATGATGGCAGCTTCGATGATGGCGTTTTTTAGATTTCCAATCGCATTGTCGATGAAGTCTTTTTGTTGAAAAAGCACGATGGTCTCAACGCCCTTTGGAAGGCTTTGCTGAAGTTCGGTGAGTGCTACTTTCACATTTTCAGTGAGTTTGCGTGTGTCAAATCCCGGAGCTTTTGTCACGGACATGATAACGCCGTAGGTAGGAGTTTTTTCAGGCGTTTGGCTGATGGTTGCATCGCCGCGCATCGGTTCAATCCCCCACTCGACATGGGCCACATCAGAAATTCGAACCGGGCGTTCGCCGATGCGTTTGATCGCTGTGCTCCCGATGGCGTCAAGATCGGTCGTCATGGCGAGATTCCGAATCATGATCTCCGTGTTACTCGTGCTCAGGAATCCGCCAGTGCTGGTATTCGCCGCATTGGCTGCGGCAGCGTCTAGATCCTCAAGCGTAATCCCGAATGCTTGCATGCGATACGGGTTTGGCTGAATCTCCACCTGCCTTATCCCACCTCCCATATTGAGCACCTCTGCGATGCCGGGGATGCTTTGGAGTCGGCGCCTGATTGTCCAATCGGCCAGCGATCGTACCTGGCTCGGAGCCAGATGGCCTGGCTCGCCCTTGGGAATCGTCGATCTCACGCCGACGAGAAGGATTTCACCCATGAGGGATGCGGCAGGGGTCATGAACGGCTGAATCCCCTTGGGCAACTGCTCCCGAGCGGCCTGAAGGCGCTCCTGCACGAGAAGGCGGTTTTTTTGGGTGTTGGAATTCCAATCGAACTCGGCATAGACGAGAGAGAGCGAGACATCGGAGTTCGAGCGCAAGCGGGTCAACCCGGCGACCCCCATGAGGGCGCTTTCAAGGGGTTGGGTGACCTGCGTTTCCACTTCTTCTGGGGCCAATCCCGGTGCCTCCGTAAGGATCACGACCGTTGGCTTTGTAAGATCGGGAAGCACTTCGACGGGCAGGTGGAGTGCCGTGAAAATCCCAAGCGCAAGGAGGATGGCGGAACATCCCATGACAAGGCCACGGTGCGCCAGAGACCACGTGATGAGTCTATTCAGCATGGTGGGCTTTCCTACGGGTCGCAGTGATCACGAGCAGCGCAAGCAAGACTCCGCTCACAATCATCCAGAATGCGCCTTGTCCTTGTTGGGCATTCTTAGCAGATTCAGCTGGGGCCCTGCTTTGTGGGGTCAATTCGGAGCCGTCTTCTGCGTGCTCGTGCCCGTGGGCCGCGTCAAGGGCCTCTTTGAGGGAAATGGTACCCCCCCCGGCGAAGGCGAGTGAATAGGCACCTCGGGTCACAACCTCGTCGGCTGGGAGTAAGCCGCTCACAATCTCTGCGCTACGCTCGCTGATGCGCCCCACGACAACCGGTGTCTTCACGAAGGCATCTGGGATATCGAAGTCACTCACATAGACAAAGCGGTTCGCGATATCGCCCTGCAAGGCGGAGCGGGGAATCGAATACACCCCTTCTTTTTTTTCGACGACAATGGAAAATTCTGCACGCATTCCGGGGCGGAGCAAGAGATCGGGGTTGTTGACATGGAATGCGCCCTCCACCGTATCGTTCGAGGCATCCGCTACGACGCCAAGATGCTCGAGATTTGCGTCGAATGTTCGGCCTGGTACGGCTGGAACAGAAATCCGTGCGGTTTCCCCAACCTTCAGTCGACCGGCCAGATGCTGCGGCACGCTTGCGATCGCATAGACTTCCGTGAGGTCTAAAACCTCGGCCAAGACTTTATCGGGATCAATCGGCTCGCCCGGCACGACGTGCGTTTCGCTGACTAGACCCGAAATGGGCGAGGGGAGAGCGATCGTTGGCGGAGGATTTCCCGGTTGCCGACTTTCCACTAAAATGGCGGTCTCTCCCATTTTTATGGAGTGATCATTTTTAATGAAGACCTCGAGTGCCCGCCCTGGGATACGACTGCTGATAATGGCACGCCGACCCGGATAGACTTTGATTTGGCCTAGAGCGAAGACGGTTTCTTCAAAGGTTGTTTCCTCGACGAGATGGGTTTCGATGCGCAAGTTTTTCACGCCATTTTCATCAAGGATAATGGTATTGGGACGTGAGGATCCTTGGGCAGGCTGAAGCTGGAAGGTGAAAAAAACTAGGAGGGTGAGGATGACGAGAGCCTGATTCATGGATGGGTTGGGGATGTGCCGAGCGCACTGAGCCACTCGGCGTAGGCGAGAAAATAGCTTTTTCTTGCATCGAGTGCAGACATCTCGACTTCGCTAAGGCGATCATAGGCCTTGAAGACGGCATGGATTTCGATTTCGGATCGCCCATACGCCGCCTCGCTCTGGCGAAGGTACTCTCGGGCACTGGAAACAACCTTTTCACTGAATCGGGAGGCGGATTCGAAATGAAAGCAGACCAGGCGATGGGTCAGCAGGATTTGGTTTTTGATGCTGAATCGGAGGGCTTCGCATTGAGCGGAAAGTCGCGCGCGAACAGCTTCTTTTTCGGCGGCTTTGCCAGTGCCGGTTTGCCAGAATGGGAGCGGCACACTCACTTTCAAACCGGCAAGCGTTTCTGGTTCGATGCCGGTCGGGTTATCTCGAAAGCGCTCCCCTTCGATAAAGACTCCAACTCCGATGTCCTCCCATCGTGAGGCACGGGCTATAGCAACATCGGTTTCCCCCGACCGAAGAGCAAGCTCTGCCAAATCCCAATCCACCCGCCTCCCGGCGGTTTTTGCTGCGGGCACGGATTCAGGCAAGGTAAGAGGATTGCTGATGATCAGCGGCGCGTCGGCGGGGAGTGCGAGCAACTCGTTCAATCGGCCAGTGGCCTCGATTTCCGCTCCCTTGAAAGTTTCTGACTTTGCCCGCATGGCAGACGCCGAAAGATTCGCCTCGAGCAAATCCAGTTCCGAACGAAAACCGGCATTAACACCCTCTGCGACGGATTTTACCAGATCATCGGCTTGGTTGGCTTGGCGAAGAGAAATGGCCTGAGCCTCTTGGGCAGCAGCGGCTGCGTAAAAAGCTCGACGTACGGCCAGAATCAGTTTCCATTCTGCAACGCGCACTTCCAAATCGGCCATCTTCACATCCAATTCGGAGAGTTGGCGTTCCAAGCGGAGGCGCGCCGTGAGCGGGAATCGCTGGGTGATTCCAGTCATCACTCGGCCTTCAAAATCTTTGCCTCCGGCAACCTCCATTTCCAACTCGGGGTTCGAAAGGACACCCGCCCTCCGACCTCGGCCCAAGGCTTCGTTTAAGAGAAGTCGAGCGGTTGAGAGTTCTTTGTTTTCACGGATTGCCATTGCTACGGCAGATTCGACGCTGAGTTCCCTCGGGACGTCGGCAACATTCCCCGCTAGCACGATGCGGTTCGCACAACCCAGAATGAGGAAAAAAATGGCAGCCACACTTTTCAAAGCCGAGGCCGAAGGAAAGGATCTCACGGAACCTACAACGAGAGGGGATGGAGAAATCCCTCAGGCGTTTTGCATTTTTTTAAGAAACTTCCGAAGCTTCTCACGGGCCCGGTAGCACTTGACTTCAACTGCCTTTGCAGAAATTCCCAAGCGTTGCCCGGCTTCTTCGTGGGACATTCCCTCCAGTGCAGTCAGCACTAGGGGTTCGCTCAGGTGAATGGGAAGGTTGGCGATGGCTTCCTGAAGCAACTCGGTGGATTCATCTCGGAGAGGACTTAGTTGCGGATCAGCGGTGTCCCAGGCTGCGCTCAGTTGGAGGTTTCGACCTTTTTGCCTCTGAGCACGGCTCCGAAAATAATCCAAGCACAAGTTGCGAGCTATCCGGTAGAGCCATGCAGCAAAAGCGGAATGGGGTTGGAATTGCTGAATCTGGAAATAGACACGCACAAAAGTTTCCTGAGCGAGTTCCTCGGCGTCGCTACGATCATCGACCATGCGCCAGATGAAGCCAGTGATCTCGTCGCGATGCCTCCTCATGATCCTGTCGAGTGCCGATGTGTCGCCTGCTTGCAATGCGGCGACGTCCGGCCAATCCGGATCATGAGGAGTGGCTCTCGGCATGCCTTGCTAGTTCTGGCCTGAGTTTTCGGAGAGACCTTGAACGGTCAGCTCGATGAGGCGCTCGTATTGGGGGGGATCTAGGACGCCCCGCAATTCGAAGATGTGCTCGAGGGTTGCTTCCTGAAGTTGGCCCATCGCATGGTGAATTTCAGCGACGGATTTTTCGACGGAAGGCGAGTAGGATTTATCTTTCAAAATCTTTTCAGCCAATTCCCGGTTGGCTAATCGGATGACTTCCTCCAAGTGGCGCTTCGTCTCTTCATAACGTCGCTCGGAAATCTGGCTGAGTTGCTCCTGTTCAGGACTCATTTTAAGCTTTTTATGAATCCAGTCGTGGTAATCCTCAGCCTTGAGGTTGGGAGTGCTACTGACAATTCGGAGCGTCAGAAATGAACTTGCTGCGGAAATAAAAACAATCAGCGTGAGCGCGACAATAAGGCGGAGGGGGGCGGGTTTCATTTTCTCAATGCCAAAAAATTGCTGGGTAGGCCGGTGGCGGATTGGGAGAAAACCCCGAGGTCCAAGGTCCGGGCTGCGAGTCGGGAGTTCAAAACCTCAGGCGTTGTAAGTGTGGTCAAAATCACACCCACAGTGAGGG
>Ga0214921_10002080_pt1 | contig 33110 bp, 38 predicted proteins | sample LL1505_MetaG_FD_177992 | JGI IMG/M metagenome (GOLD analysis project Ga0214921, IMG submission 177992) | Freshwater microbial communities from Lake Lanier, Atlanta, Georgia, United States - LL-1505 | ecosystem: Environmental > Aquatic > Freshwater > Lake | place: USA: Georgia | collected... | reverse complement strand
ATGATTTAATATATTGTATTAATTGATAATTATGTAGCTAAATCGAATATTAGATGTCTTCATAATCAATAATTACATAACAGCAATAATTTCCCAAATTTCTCGATTGATCCTGTCCATTAATTTTAAATCCATAGACTCATAAAATTCTTCTGGTAATTGATTAAAACCAAATACAGCACCTAATACAGCACCAACAATCATACAATTATACGCAGAACAACCAGTTTTAACAGCAACAGATCTAATAATTAATCTTGAAATATATGATGGATCTATTTGATCAAAATTAAATTTTTCATTGATTGCTTGTAATGTTCTAACTGTCCAACATGCAAGAATTGCTGGATTTGAACTATGTTTTTGATCTAGCTTTATTGAATTTAATCCAAATTCATAAATTGAAGTAATTTGATAATCAGTTTTTTGTTCTTCGGTCATATGATCTGTATTTTCTTTTACATCTGGAATAATTTTATAAATTTGTGTAATAAGTTCAATTCTTTTAACAATATCATTATATGAATTTTCAACTCGTTGTTTCAATGAGAATATTCTTTTTTCTTCAGCTTCACTTTTTGGAGATTGAGCATTTTCAAACATACGTCCACAATACAAATCATGATATTGAGTTATGATTGGAATGATTTTTTCAAGTAAAATTTTATCCCAATCAGTTATGCTCATAATTTTAGAATCATGATGAACTAAATTAAATAAATTGTCATGTTGAAGAAGCATTTGAATAATTGAAGCTGCTATAATTCCATATGCAGAAGCATCAAAAGAGGTATGCGTTTGCATAATTTTACCAATAACAGCAGTTAATGTGTTTTCTCCAAAAAATGTACATAATGGAACACGTGTATAAAAATCTTCTGAGAACAATGAATAAAGTTCAGCCTGTTTATTCATACGAATTTGTTCAACAAACTCTGGTTGTAAATCAACTTTAATAAGTGAACTATTAATGACTACTGATAAATAATTTCTCATATTTTTAAATTTTTCAGAATCCCATTTTGAACTTTTAAATTCAGTTAATTGAATAAGTAATTGTCCTAATACAGGATCAATCATAGCCATTTTATCAATTATAGTTGTATATGGTATTTTTTCTTCAAATGCTCGTGCTGCCGATTGCGGTCCTAATGGTTGTGTAGCTGCTCCAGCTAATAATCCAACAACAGAACCGTAAATTACTCCAATCATTTTATCCATTTTATGGAGTACATGTTCATATTTATCAGCTGTAAGAGTTTTTTTAAATTTTCTATCTAAGGCAATTCCTAATTTGCTAATATTCATGATTTGATTGTTCAACATAGCTTGTTTTAAATATCTTGTTTTAAATATCTTATTATAAATATAATCAAAATTAATGTTTAAGCTTTTATATTTTTTTGTACCGTTGTTAAATAATGTATATAAAGATAGAGTTTTGATTAAAAAAAATAATTATTTACTTGATCAAATATCATTTAGGTAAATTTCGGAATGCTGGATGACATTTAGATTTTGGATTGGGTTGTCTAAATTTTGCAATATTTGGATTAGTATTAAAAGATAAACATTTTCCTAACATAGGATAATTTGTGATTAATAATTCTGAATCACGTTTGTTCAAATAAATGAAAATGGGAATACCTGATAAGAATCTTGCTTTTCTTAATTCACCAATAGTTTTTTCGTTTTCAAACATAATTGATTGATAAACTAAAACAGTTATACCATTAACATATTGAATTTGAATGTTTGAATATATTGGAACAATTTCATCAATGAGTCTATCATCGATCTTATGTTCCGTTAGAATGTCAATTAATTTTCTAAAATTTACTTGCATGATTAATCTTTTGAGTGTTTTATCTTAGTATAAAAAAATCAATTTTTGTTTAAAATAATTAAAAATTAGTGATTAGTAGTTATGCAACAATCCATTATTCTGTATCACTTCCAGAAAGATCATCATAATTATAGTCAATAATGATATGATCTTCTTGTTGGTCTTGTCTCCATCTTTGAAGAATAGGTACATGTTCATGTACAGATAATGATTCGTCAGGTATTTCATTCTCAAGAACTTCTTCAGCTCTGAAATAATTCATTAATGATTCACCAACTTTGTTTTTAAATGTTTCAAATGAAACATTATGCGGTAATGATGTATATATAATATAACGAGTAGCTTGATGCTCACATGCTCGATATTGAACTTGAGGTTGATCTGACCAACAAAGATCAACTTCTTCTAATCGATCTGGTTGACGACCAAACCACAATCTGAAATTGTATAAAATACGATAACCATCATAGATGTCTAGGTAATCATTTGAAAGATAATCCTCATCAGTTTGTGGATCAATTGGATTGGCAAGTTGAAACATATTTATGCCAAATTTGACATAGATAAGATAGAATATTTCACCAAACAATTGACGTTCTTTGATGAGAACTTGAATGTTTTGATTATGAATATCGAGTATCATATTTGCTTTTGGTTTATTGAAATGAGAAATTGTTTATTAATCTAGGAACTTCAATTTTTTGAATAGCATAAAAAATTAAACATTTTCATATTGAGTATATTGGTAATTATATTGTTCATAAATGGATATGCTTAAACAAGTCTTTTTATCCTTTGGTAAAATAAATTCGACAATTCCAAGTAACCAAGCTATTAACATCAATGATATTTCAGCAACAGACATATAATTACGGGTGTGTAAATAATAGATAATTTGGAATACTGTCAAAATTGCTCCATGTAAATCAATGACAAAGATAGGTGTTGTTATCCATTGTGAAAGCCATTTTATTGGGCAGTTTCCATAAGATAAACATACAATTACCATAGGAACTAATAATAATCGAAACAATGTTATTGGTAACAAAGATTTGTCAAAATAATGGAAAAGTTCATAAACTCCTACAACAAATAAAAATAAGTCAAATAAACAAATTACAAATATAATCAAAACAGATAAAATTGAACGACAAGAAAACATTTATTTTAAAGTTTACGAATTCAGAATTTGAATAATTCAAATAAGTTAATATGAATATAAAAAAATCAAATTTTTAATCTAATGTATGATAAGTAAACCAATGATTATACAAAGTTAATATGAGCAATTTCATTAGGGTGTAATAAATAACCAATTTTAAGGGTAGACTTTCTTCCAAGACGTTGTCCACGACCAGCAATTTGTGTTTCAATATTAGTATCGAGTACTTTATGGAAATAAATTAACCAATCTGCAGATTGTAAATTCAAACCAGCGCAATGTTTAGAACTATTAATAATTAGTACTGCATTACCTTGATACGCATTGAATTTTTTTGAGATCTGATTAATATTAGATGCAGTACCTGCTAATCTCCAAAATGCAATATTTCTAAGATTAAGAGCTTTACTAATATTATCAATAGATTCTTCATAACTTGTGAAAATCAAAATCTTTCGATATGGATAAGGACTTTCAATAGTTTCATCTTTTCCATCTTGTAATTGATTAAGCTTAATGCGTGCTTGTTTAAACTCAACTGGAATTTTGCCATTAATAACATCAATCAATGCTGTAATTTTTGTTCTCTTCTCAATGTCATCAGTATCATGTTCATCAATTGGTTGTTTTTCGTCATTTGGTTTATTATTAGTAATAGATTCAGCAGCTTTTATTTCAACTGAATGGCTTTTTGCATCAAAGTTATCTTCAACAACATCTTTCAATTCAATATCTTTTGAAACATGAATCATATCTGTAATTTTAATCTCTTGTCTACACATTGGACATGATCCTTTAATTGTATTGTTTACTGGATAGAATGAACATGAAAGGGTAATACATTCCTCACATCCAGTTACATTACATTTTTTACAAATCATGATACCTCCATCAATTTCAGCAATGGGAACTGTACAAATTGGACAATTACCACTTTTAATGTTTTCTTTAACTCTTTTAAGAGCTACATCAGTTGTTTTTCGAATTTGTTCCTGTTCTTCTTTGGTTTCACGCATAAGTTGTCTTAAATTAGGATATTTATAAGATGGTATCTTACCAGCAAATAAATGTTCTTTATTATAAGTGTGATCGGGATCTTCAGGATCTGTTGGAATTTCATTAGCTGGTAATCTATTATCATCATCATAATAACGATCAATAAATTTAATTGCATTAACAGCTTTTTTATATAGCGCATAATTCTTTTCAAGAATCTTTTCAAAGATATCACCAGCTGATTTAACAGCTACACCAGCTTTTTCAGCAGCTGTATTAATTGATCCTGAATTTAACATTTGAACAAGTTCATTTGTTTCTTCATTATTAAAACTATCAATTAAACCAGTGAATTTATTATTTGGATCTTTAAAAACTCCAACATAGAATAATGGTCGTGTTAAACCATTATTATTTTCAATGAATTTATGACAATTACGAACATTAAACATTGTAAATAAGAATTGATTTCGCATAATAGAACCACATGCAACATTTTCATACGAAAGAATTTCGGAAGTTTTATTAAACTGATTATTATGAATAGCATTATGTACCATATATTTAGTAGTACTACTAATATACCATGTAAATAATGCATTAATAATTGAAGCATTAGAAGGAAGCTGAATATTATCAAAATCATCAATAATACATCTACTCCATGCAATATTGCGTAAATTTCCAATAATATTATAAATAAATGGTGTACTCACTTTATTTTTATCTTCTTTGATATGACTACCTGGAAGCTGAACATCTCTCGTAACTGTTCCATTTTTAACAATAACAATATCATAATTATTAATTTCACCATTTTCGATTAATTTCATCAACAAATCCAATCCTTTAACATCTACAATTTCAATTGACTTAAAATTTGTAAATGTTTCAATTGCATCACTCCATTGTTTTGCAACTGATACACCTGCAAATACAATAGTTGGTTGTAAGATATTTTTATATATTCGTTTGATAAATCCACGATAACCAGTATCGTCATACTTTTTATTATATTTAAGATATTCTCTCATATCGTCGATATAAATTGGACGCAAATCATGACAAACATTAACTCGTTCACCATTATTATTAATTCTAAAAGGATATGGTTTAATTCTAATTAATGCTAAACTACTAATTGTTTTACCAGAACCTACTTCATCACTATATACAGCTGAACTAACATGAACAACTCCATTTTTATCTTTAACATTATCATAAAATTGTGACGAGCGTTTTTCTTCAATTTCAATCATTGCAGCTACAGCAGTTCGTTGAAATTCTGTTAATACTGTATGAATACCATCAATATCACTAGGAATTTTTTGAGATTTCTCATCAAGAATAGTCATAAATTCTTTTTTCTTATCACCAAATTGCATATCATTAATGGTGCTTAAATCATTTACATCAAGTTCTTGAATTCTTTTTGGAACTTCAGAAATGAATTTATGACCAGGGTTATTTTTAATATATTCTTGAATAATTGAATAATCAAAGGGTTTATTTTCATGTTTATCTTGTATATTCATACTTTGATTATAATCTTGATTAATTTGACCTTCTTCAAGAGGTTGGCTAGCAATACTTGGAATTTTTGTCATAAATTTGTATGATGGTTTACAATCAAAAACAAGATCAATTGGTTTAGGTAAAATTGGAGCGGTTGATACTTTACGTCTAGACATTTTTTATTAGTTTTGTTATGTTTTTGTTAATTCAATTTAGCTTAATATTGTCTTAATGATATTTCAATGTGATAAATTCAAATTTAGATAATCGATGGACTTTGATAATTTTAAAATATAATTCAATGTTTGACATTTAGTAATATTTATTTAAAGTTATCTAATAAGATAAGTATACATTTAGGATAATTTCTTAAATATTATTCAAATTCTCTTATATGGAATGGCTGAAGAAAAACTCGATCCTCTAGTTGAACAACTCCGTAAAGAATTAAGTTTAGTTATTGATGTTAAACATCTTAATACATCAAATATTTTAGATGCATTAGTTCAAGGCATGGAAATTGTGAAAGCTATTCAAACAAAAACAAATGAACAAAAAAAGATTATTTTACTTGATTGCTTTAAGTATATGATTTTGAATTCTCCTGAATTAAGCCAAACTGTTAAGGATGATTTAATTTGGGTTATTGATGAAATGGGACCTACTGCAGTTGAATTAGTTCTTTATGTTGCCAAAAAAGGAATTGAAACATTTAAAAAAATTCCATGCTGTAAATATTGTTGTTAAATTAATTCACCTTTAATATGAATGTCGATTTGCAAATCTTTATCTGTTTTTGTTTTGGTGATTTTACAGCACCAATTATTTTTTTGGCAAACTTTTATTAATTCCATTTCAGCTCGTCCAAAATAAATATGCCCTAATTGATTTAAATGAATATCTAATTTACCATCTTTTCTGAGATTAAAATCTAACCATATTTCCAAACATTGATCATATGGTTGTAAAGAAACTTGAATAAAATTGTGACCATCAATTGTTCTTACAAATATGTAAAATTTTGTAGTTTGTTTGTAAACATCAGGATTATCTATCAATTCATCATGTAAACATCTTTTTAGAAGAAATAAACTCATTCCTTTGATCGGAAATAATAAACACCCACCATTAAAAATATCGATATTATTAAAATCATCGATTTTTAATTCTTTAATTGCTAGTATTGCATCTTTATAACTAGTTGATTTGGAATTACCCATCGATTGTTTTTTTATTATTTATTGGAATGTATTTAAATCATTAACATAAATTTAAAAAAGAAAATCATTTTTTGAACACCTTGGATTGAATTATGAGATCGTATTTTGTCATAATTGAAGGATCGCATGGACATAATTCATACATGAATGCAAGACATTCGTAAGATCTGTATTTGTCATTGACTGTGCAATCAAGAATCAATTGATCAAGATTAAGATCAGTATGTTGTACTGGGATTCCAAAGTTTTGAATTGTCAATGCACACATAAGGATTTGACGACAATGATATTGATCATTTCCTTGTTTTTTCTGAATAGCATTTGATACTACTTTGATGTAATCTGTCAGTATTTTTCTGATTTTAGTTTGGGTTTCGATCTGTTTGAATTCCATTTTTGATTTGATGGTGAGTTGTTTAATTTAGAAGCTAATTTTTCATTTTTTAATCTTGTTCAATGAAAAAATAAAAACTTTATCAGTAAATTATATAAAATGATTAAACTTAAAATTTAAAACCTTCACATTCTAAAGCACTCATCATTTCTCCATATTGACCATTCTGGAGTTTAACTCTGACATGATTTGCAAGAATATCAGCAAGCTTATTATAGATATAACGCATATATTCAGTTCCTGTTTTTTCTGTTAAGCTACCTTTCTTTTTATCATGACTATAAACATGAGAAATTATAATAAAGGTTCCTGTTGTTCTTAGTTTCTCTAAAAGAGTCCATAATTGACAAACAAGATCTGGATTTTTATGATGGTATAAATTTTTTTCATAGTCCGTTATCACTTCAATTCCAAATTTATCAATCCAGCTAGGTATCCATGTTCTAATCATATTAATCCAAAATTCGCAGTCTGTTACAATATGAAGTAGTTGTCGATTTAGAGGAGGAAGTAGAATTACTCTTTCTAATGCTTTAATTATTGCAGTTCCTTCAGCACGAACATTATTACTAAAGAATGGTTCTTTATTTTCAGTTCGACCATAAATCTTTAATCCTTTATAAATACCTGTAGTAAAAATTGCTGCATAACCACTCGCAACATCAGGTCCTGTATTATTTGGATAACTTGATCCATCTGTATATACTTCAAGCCAAGTAGGATAATCAGGATCCCAAATAATTGGTTGTTGATCTAATGATTGAAGAATTTTATTACATTCAAGAAAATTTGGGCAATTACTAAAATCACCAGCAAGAGGACTTGGATGATGGTATTTTAGAATTTTATGTTTAGTAAAATATTTCTCATATTTTTCCGCTTCCTTACCCCAAAGAATGACAATTAATTGTTTTCCTTGAGATAATAAATAATTTCCAATTGATTTGAATAATTCAATTATATATTCTTGCCAAATATCTATGTGAGATTTTGGTTTATTAGCTAAAACTGTTAAAGCTGTATTTAATAGTAAAACTCCTTGGGTTGCCCAACTAGTTAAATTATTAGTTAGAGGTTTTTGTTTAGGTAATTTTGTTTGTTGGTTGGGTAAAAGTAATTGATTGGAACTAAGACTTTTGAATATGTTGCTCAACGATTTTGGTGTGATATCCATTTGACTACTAAATGCTAATCCATGTGCGTGTGTTTCTGTATCGTATGGATCTTGACCAATAATCAATACTTTGATTTTTTTAGGATCTGTAAATCTAGCGAAATTTAAAATATCACGATGAATTGGTTTGATTACTGTTGTAGCGATTTTGTTAAGAGCTTCTTGTAACATTACACCAACTTCAGATGTTGGTACTAAAATATTCCACCATTCAGGACAAATTCCTGCAATAACAGGTGGATTTGTTTTAGGTAATAATTCTGATTTTTTTAATGGATCATATTTTTCTTCTTCGAAATTATCAAACATATCATTAATTTTATCTTCAACCGTTTGAGTTTTAAATTCTTCATTTAATGTTTTAAGTAAATCATCCATATTTTTATTATTTGATAAAGTTTAGAAATATTGATCTGTTAATATGAAATATTTGAATTTATTTTTAGATTAAATTTTTTATTCAAAGTTTTGATGTATTTGAATTAAAAAAATAAAATCAAATTTGACATAACTGTAATAATCACAATTTCCAAATTTTTAATGTATATTGTTATTAGAAACATTGATTCTGCATTTAGTTGAATATTCATATAATGATTCACGAGAACGACCATTTGCCATTTTATCTGCGAAATTATCAAGAAGTAGTGTTTCAATATTTTGATATACCAATCCTTTATAACTCAAACAGAAATTTGAATTGTCATCATGAGTAATCAACCAATGAGAAAAATCATTAGAATATAAATTTCTGTAAGTTACAACAAATTTATTATTGAAAGTTCCGGAATGGCGTACCAAGAAAACTTTGGCACCTGAATTAATGAAGTTAATTGCAGTTTCACGACGCAAATATGGATAGAACCAAATAAATGGTTTGCCATTTGTGAAGAATTTTTTTGAACATTTCCAAGCTGATTCCAATTTAAGATTGTTTGCATATCTAATTAGATAATTTTTATATTCCTGTTCGGAAAATGGTTGGTTATCAAATGATACTTTGAGCATTTCAATGATTTGAAATTTTGTGTAACTGGAATCAAACTCCAAAATTTTGTCGGCAAGTTCATCATACGATTGTATTTTATTTGCTTCTTCAATTAATTTTACACCATTAGTAACATAATCGGATGGGATTGATTTGTTTTTTTCATGCAAATTAAGTAAGTTCTCAATTTCTTGAGCAGCAATTTTGTAATCAGATTGTTTATCAAGATTTGCCATTTTTGCTTTTGACAATGTTGTAGAAAGTGTTAATTGTATATTTTTAATTTCAATTTTTTTAAATAAAAAGCGAATATTTTTATGAAGTATTTTACATATATATCTAGGTATAATTATTAAACATTTAATCAACTGAACGTTTAACTAATATTTTCTTCTGAAATTTCTTGATGTATAATTTTTGCCATAAATCATACATTTTAATTTCATTTTTTTCATCATCATTTATTCTGTATTTATTATGTTTATAATTGAAATAGTTTGGAATATGATGACCATATAATTTAGAATATGGATCTTTTAATTCATCTTGTAAAAATCCAGCTAATGAAACATATTGATCTTCAATCATAAAATATACATTTTTTTCACCAATTGCAAATGGATAAGGTACATCGCTATTTCCAACAATTGAATGATATTCTTTGATACGATCATGAGGAGTAAAACTATAAATTTCATGTCCTATAAAAATGTATTCTTTTCCATTTTTATTAATTAAAATACTATTTCCTAAAGCCCAGCCATCTTTAAATTTAGGATTCGGATCATTACCAATGAATATTTCATGATAGTTTGTTTTATAAACTGAGTTGCTGTAAATTCTAGTAATAAATTTAGTATCAGAATAATCAAAATCATAACAAACTAAATAGGGATTACCTTTACGATCTTTTTTAATATATTTACTTTCCTCAGAAGAATTAAACGCTTCTAAATTTATAATAAAAACTTCTATTTTTTTTGTTTTTGTATTGACATATACCATAAATGGTCTACCTCCATTATCATGAGTAAAATATATAGGCATCGTATTTATATTTACAATAATTAAGTGCTTTAACAAAAATGTCAGGTAAATAAATTGATATAATTAAATAAAAAATAAATATACAATAGGAATTATTAATATTGTAGGTTTTTGTTAATTTGATTTTTTTAATAGTGTGTTTTTTAGAATTTTTTAATAATTCTTACTTTTTTTATTTTTGTTTCATTAGTTTTAGTTTCATTGGTTTTTGGAATATTTAGTTTACTAAAATCTAATATAAGATCATTAATATTAGACTTTGATTTATTAATTGGATTTTCTAATGGTTTAAAAATTGTATGCATTGTTTGTAAAATATTTTTTTTGCCTTCAAGATCTGTAAATGATATCTCAGTTTCGCAAATATTTGGATTACGATTTTGTGATTTCTGTCTTTCATAAACATCTAAACGTTCATACCATTGAGATTTTAAATTAATTTTCCAATCAATAATATCAATAATCCATCGTTCATTTTTATTTTTCCCAGGTCTAAAAACCCTACCAATTACTTGTTCAACTCCATTTCGTCGAGGTGTAACAAATAATATTGTATCCATTTTTGGAATGGATTTACCAGTTCCCATGTATCCATATGTTGTAAAAATCATTGTCGCTTTTTGTGATGATGTACTAATCTGTTCTCCTGTTGCACCACCTGTTAAAATTGACAATGTAGTTTTATTCTCGATATGTTGATCAATGTAATTAGTTTTGTATGTTTCCATTAAATGGGTATAATATTCTGGTTCACTTTCTTCTTTCAATGAGTTATTTAAGAAACTATAAACTTCTTTTAATGATTGCTGTGCAATTGATTGTAAAATACTTATATAAGATCCATAATTAGTTGATCGACGATATGCATCTACATACCAAATTGTAGATTTTAATAATTCTGGATTATCTTTAATCCATTTTATTGATTCAGCATAATGATTATCATAAAATTCTTTTGTGGATGCTTGATTTAATCGTTCTTGCCAAAGTTTATTTTCTTGTACTAGTTGAGCATTTATATTATTCTGTAGATTAATAAGATATGTCTTATAGTCTGGTTTATCTTCCATAAATTTAATTAAATCTTCATCTAAAGTATCAATATTAGAAATTGTTGAATTATTGGATTTTCTTAATTTATCAAATAATGCTCGTCGAATGATATTAAGATATTCAAGTCTATCACTAAAAATATATACATGACGAGATTCATTATTTAAAAATTCCAATATCGACACAATAAGATTTAATCGATGTGGATCTTCCATCATTTGAATTAAAGTAGCATTATTATCAAACATACCATGATCATTAGATTTATATAATGTGTAATCAGGGCTTCCTGAATATTTGATTCCAAGAATTTTGGTATTAAAAGGTTCATCTTGAAGTAAATTTGGAATACGTTCTGCAATATCAACAAGTTGTCCAACATTCCAGTATGTAAGTGGATCAAAACCATCAATACGTTCGCCAGGTGTTGCAGATAATCCAAGCATAAAAGTTGACTGACAACGAGAATACACTTTACTAAATTCAGGACTACAATATTTATGACTTTCGTCAAATATTACAAAACCAAATCTACTAAAAAATTCTGGAACTGTTAATTTTAGAGGTTGTTTAGTTATTTTTTTAGTTATTGGATCACAGACAGTTTCATCGGAAAATGAAAATTCTTCAGCTCCACAAGCTGAATGAATAACTACAATCATAATTTGACCTAAAATCTTTTCTTTAGAATGATAAATACCAACTTTAACATCAGGAAAATATTTTTTAGCTAATTCATACATATCTTCAGCCTGAGGTTGATTATGTACAATTAATAATGTTGGTTGTTTAAGTTGATCAATTAATGCTATTGCAATATATGATTTTCCAGCTCCTGTTTTAAGTTTAAGATTTAATCCTGCATATCCAATAGATGCATTAAATGGATTAAAATAATTTGTCATAATATAATTTATAATTTTAGTTTGATGATTTTCCAATTTAAGTCCTTTCGCATTCATTAATGGGTTTGGTTTATGAACAACTATTTGATTAATGATATTTCCAAGAGAACCAATGAAAAATTTTGATAAAAATACCAAATCTGCGTATTGAGTTTTTCTATTTTGATCTTTCAGTCTTTGCTGTTCTTGAATTAATGTATGGAATAAATAATCCAAGAAACCAAATCTAGGTAACATTAAAATTAATGTATTAGTATTTGGTTTAATAATATTAAATCCACGTGCAACATTCCACCGAGCTCCAAAATTGCTTTTTGTTTTAATAGTAAATTTATTACAAAGTTTTTTAATAAGCTGGTAGTCAATTCCTGTTACTGTAATATAAATTCCATTTCTAGTGATATAAATTGGATTTTGTAAACCTGATATGAGTTGTTTGTTAAGCGATTTAATATCTTCGATATGTAAGTTAAATATTTCTCCTTTTTCCTCTGTATTTTTACTATCTTTATCGGGTAATAAAGATAAGGCTTGTTTCCAAAAGTCATTATCATCAATAAAATCCATTTATAAAGTTTTTGATTTGATTTTATGCAAATATAAAATATAAATCGTTAATAAATCTATCTATAAAAAAATAAACTTCATTTTTCAATCGTTTATTTACTCAATGATTGAATAATTGTAAGTCAAATAATCATGCGCTAATTTAATTTTTGCTTCATTTAAAAATCGAATACGAAGTAAATTTTCTTTGAATTGTTTATCGTCTTCTTTTCCCTGTTTTTGAAGTTGAATGTTTTTTGTTTTTAATTCATTGATTAATTCAGTATAATTAATCATACTAATAAATATTTCATCTGGTGATAATTTTAAACTGATAGAATACAATGACATTAATATGATAATTAGTTTAATGTATGATTAATAGTTTATATTGTTATATTTTAATCAATTTTTTTGATTGTTGTATTTAATTTTATTAGATTAACAAAAGATAAATCTTTTATTAATATGTTATTTTTTGGATTTTTTTGTACAAGTATTGCTTCACCAATTGAAGACATACATATTAAACATAAATATGGTTTTGGACAATTTTGACAATACGGCAATTTATTATATTTTTTTACATAAGCTTCAACTTGTCCTGAAAATTCATCAAATTGAAATTTCTCCATAATAGATTTATAATTTAAAAAATAAAATCTTTTTAATCTAAATTAGAAAGCTAAATATCAATTAGTTTCTTCTTCTTCATCTTCATCTTCATCTTCATCTTCATCTTCATCTTCATCTTCATCTTCATTTTCATCTTCATTTTCATTTTCATTTTCATCTTCACTAGCATTTTCATTGTTGCCGTTCCAAGTTTCACGAAAATACCATTCAGGAATTTTTTGCAAATAATCAGATGGCTTTTTTTCGGTTGACATAGATTGATATAAACTATTAAAAATTCCTAATTTAAGCCATGCATCTGAAAATTCAGTAGAATCAGCTTTATTGTTAAGCATTGTCTTTACACATTCGCACATTGCATTGAAAGTTGTTTCGGTAAGAGTTCTGATATAAGAAGTATCTTCTTCTTGAGGTTGTGATCTAGCCAATGATGATAAGAGATCATTGAATGATCGTCCATCAGTTCTCAGAGGAATTGCCCCTAAAAATTCAAAATGAGGACATGAATGAGGTGTCTTTGTTTCTTGTTCATTAGGTGTTTGATTGGGTGTATTTTGAGGAATACTAGTTTGAGTATTCTGAGAAAGACCTGTAGAAATAGTTTTCAAGAAATCAGCAAAAGTTGGGCGACTAGTATTAGTAGTACTGTTAGTATTAACGGTACTATTAGTATTTTCACTAGTATTAGTAGTTTCGCTAGTATTTGATGACATTTTACCGGATATTCGAATATTCAAATAATAAGTGTGAAAGCGTATAATTCTCAAATTAAATTTTCAATTTTCATTTCTATTTAAAATCTATTTATTTAATAAATATATGAAATATTATTATTAGGTATTATTTTTATAAATAGTTAGTTATAAAAAATAAAATGCTTGATGTCAGATTTTTGTGTAATGAAGCATTTTGGGTGCTTTTAGTACTAGGATTATCTATTACTTTTTGGAATTTTTTAGATTCCTTTTGGACTCAATTAGTAAAATCCAAATATGTGAGAAGTTTCGATTTATTTGGTGGTGATTCCTTACAAATTTTTGCAATATTAAATATTCTTGCAAGCATAGCATTTTATGATTTTCGTAGTTATTTAGCTTTAATATATTTTGTTATTGATTTGGTATGTATTATCTTACCACGGTATCTTATTTATAAGAAGGTAATTTATGGTATTAATGAATCTTCAGAAAATTAAAACAGAAATTTTACCAACAATACCGAATTAACTTTTTCTAATCATTCACAACAGCAAGACTCTGTTGAATAACAAGATTACGTTGTTCATCTGGCAATTTCCCTTCATAACTTTTACCTAAATTATTAATTTCATTTGTAATCGTTTGTTTTAATTCTTGTACAGCAGATGTATTGCGACTAGCGATAAAATCGTCTATTACTTCTTTGGGAGTAATGGTTGAATTGGTACCTGTATATTTTTCAACAATTTTTGCAGCACCATCTAATAATTCATTTCTCAAAACTTCTTTTGTTTTTAATACACCGATTGTCGGATCTTTATCTAACAGAGCTAAACTTGAAATTACATGACTACATCTACCAGCTACGCAAACAGTTGATCCTGGTCCTGTTGAACATTCAGCTAATTGATCTTCTAAACTTTCTATTAATTTATTTCTATTATGTGCATTATCACGACTATTAATACGAGTCCATACTTGGGCAAGCAAATCGTATTCAGTTCCATTAATTAATGATGTATCAAATGAATTTCTTTTAATTGTATCAAGAATAAAATTTACTTTTTGAGAATTTTTTGGAGATGGTTTGAATCCTTCAGGACTGAAATTAATTCCTTCAGATGCATTATATTCTTTGATTTTTGCATATTGTTCACGTAAGAAACATGTTAATGCGCTATCATGAACATTTTGACTATCTGACTTAAAAGTTTTATTTTTTTCAATAGTATTAGCACGATTTGATGTGTTTGATGGAATTAATTTAGATGTTTGTGCAAACCAAGTATCTTGATTTACATACCCACCAGGATTTTGTCGCAAATTAATTAATTGTTGTCCAACGCCAAAATGTTGGATATTTGAGGCTAAATTTTGTAATTGTGCATTTCCACCAAGTCTTGCATTATCAGCAATTCTATCAGTTATATATAAATAATCATTATTTGGTCCGCCATTTTCTTTTAATTCTTGGTTTAATTTCTTTAATGCAATTTTATAATATTGATTAGCTGTGTAAGTATCATGAAGATTATGCTGATAAATAACTCCAAGACGATAATAATATTCCGAATCTTTTTCTTCATCAGGTGATTGTAATGCAGCTTCAATTGCTTCTTTTGCATATTTTGAACTTTCGCCTTCTAAACTATTATATAAATCATCAAACGATGTTTTAGTTTTATAAACTTGAACTGCATAAGCAACCAATATAACAAGTACAACAATTAATAATGCATATTGTAAAATACCAACTATTTTATGAACTGGTTTCATTTTTATAGATCGTATAATCAAAATGAAAAAAATAAATTTAAAATCAAATAATAACTCATGAATCAAATATTTTTAATTGAAAAGATCTGCATATCAAATTTTTCATTAGATGGTTTGGCAAATCCAGAAGGAAATATTTGAATTAAATCACCAGTAATTGGTATTTCGTTTGCGTTTGTTTTCTTTTGTGAATTACCCATTTTTTTGTATATTAGAATTGGGTTAATAGTCAATAATCAATTGTTAATAATCAATGATTAATGTTTTTAACGTCTGTATTTTGATCAATTATTGAATCAGATGAGTTAATAATTTGCTCAATTGATTTGATTTTATTACAAAGTTTATTATATTTTTGAAATACTTCTCTAATGATTAAATCCGGAATAAACTGAACAACATTAATATTTTTTTCTAGTGCATACAAACAAAGTTCAAATGATGGATTTTGAACAAATTGTAATACATCTGGATTTCCATCAATAGCCAATTTACATAATTCAAATGTTTGGTTTCTAATATACTGAATTGCATAGGGATCTTGTTTTAATAAACTTTTACATATTTCATCAGTCTGATCTTTAACATATTGAAGTAAATTAAATGACCTTACAAGTATTTGGTCTACAGTTTTTGAATCAAATAATGATTGAAAATCTTCTAATGGTGTAATGCTAACAATGTAAATCATATCAGCTTTATATTTTGTATACATATTATCAGTGTCTGTATGAACTTTCGCTTTTTTAGGAATTCTAATTTTTGCAATTAAAGTACCATAATTCATATAATCAAATACATTTTCTAAATCTGTAAAATATAACCCACCTGGTTTACATGATCCAGATGGGTTAAATGGAATAGTATCAATATTTAAACCTAATTGATATTGAAAATCATAATGTTTCATTGTTTGATTGAGGATTTTATAATAAAATTTATTACGATTAAAAGGTTTTTCTTCTTTTTTATTTTCATCATCATAACTCATAAAATTAATTCTAGGTTGTCTAAAGTATGAGTTAGGTTGTCTAAAGTATGAGTTAGCTGATTGAGATAACGTAATTACTGATATAGGAATATCATATAAATTTGACTGCATTTTTAGTATCGGATAGTGATGTAGTTGAATAAACATAATGTAAAAATTTCAAATTTAAACTACTTTTTTACGAAAAATTACATTTAAATTTTGTTTATTTAATTGGTTTTTTCGAATAAGAAGTCGGACATCATTATATATACCTGCATCCATCCAATTTAATTTATTCTTTAATTTTGAATATTGTTCTCCTTTGAATAAATCTTGATTATCAAGAATATCATTCAGAATTTGATCTTTATCTATACTAAATCCCGCATAACTTGAATATTGAAAGATTAATACAAATAGTATCATAATAATTATTATTCCTGTACTATTTGACATTTTCTATTATTGAATAAATTAAGGATATTGAGTTAAGCACCAAAAAATGATAGATTATATATTTTTAATGATAGAAAAATAATAGAAAAAAATGAATTTTTTCCTATATATAAAACAAATCAAAACAATAATTAAAATCAAATAATGATGGAAAACGCACTCATTTCATTTATTTATGATGCCTTTGATCATTCAGATCAAGAAAAAATTACTCAACTGTTTGGTAGAAGATGGCAAGAAATTTGCAATAATGATTATGATGATCCATTTTATCATTACATTGCACAATATTTTGGGCATGAAACGGTTGTTGATTATCAACCTTTGAATTTATTGCACTCAGTAAAAAAAACGAGCAAATATTACTTCTTTGCTCAATTTTTCATCATGATTCATTATTTGAAATTCAAACAGTTTGATTCATCAGCGAAATGCGCTAATAAGATTTTACAAAATGGTACTCTTGACTACTTTCGTCCAAGCATCAAACAAAAAATTTACGAAAGCATCTCGCGTACATTTCGACATGATGAAGATGATGAAGATTCTCCTAAACCAATTACACCATTCGAATTACCCTACGAAATTGATGGTATATTTGTTTAATCATTGATGTTTTAGTTCATTGAATATTTTTATTTTTATTTTTTAAATTAAAAAATATTAGGTAAATCCTAATGTTTTTAATAATTGATTATTAAGAAGTAATCCACATGCATTCATATGTCCACCACCTCCATATTTTGATACTATTGGAATAAGATTAATAGTTCTAGATCTCCAGCTACTTGTAATTCTTTTACCACTTATACCCCATACAATAGCAATTTCAATATTTGGAAATTTTTCAAGTATAAAATTAGCTAAATCATTCTTTTCATAATATTCAATAACTGCAGTTTTATGAGATTCAATTTCAATTACTTTAATATTATTGCATAATTCTGTATACAAATTATTTCTTTTTTCAAGAAATTGTTTTCCTTCAAATTGAACATATCGACCAAATCTATTAAATTTGACAGTATTTGTCAATTCATCAAATGAAAAACAATCTTCTAAAATAGAAGGATTTAAAATTTGCCTATTATCTCTACATATTGACATCCATCCTTCTAATAAATGATTTTCTGATTCTGTCAAAGGTTTATGGAGATCTAATTTATTGATTAATTCAATACATTTGATTGCTGATTTTGATAATTCAATTTCATGTTTACTTAAAAATTCCATTGTTAAATGAGATGCTGAATTTTCTTTATTGTAGTAATAATACAGATTTTTTTGTTCAAATGATTCTGGTGTCCATGTTAATTCATGATGATCAATATAAAAAACAGATTCGGCATAATAGCATACTTCTTTCATAACTTCAATATCAGTAGCAAGATCTACAACAAATACTTGTTTTCCAAGAAGTAGTGCTCTAAGAAATTGATTTAAAATAAATCTAGGTTGTAATGCTATTAATTTACATGGTGTGTATTGAAATAAGAAGTTTTTTTGAATAAGTTCAGCTGCAAATATACCATCAGGACAATTGTAATGATATAATATTATAGAAGATTTGGATCGGTGAGTTTTAATTTTGTCGTTCATTTTTTTGTTTTATATATATTATTTATAATAATGCGTATAAAAAAAATCAAATTTCGAACATAACTAAAATTTTATTACATATAATGAAAATGAATTTATTTTTTTATTATTATTAAACAATATCATAATTAAATTCAAATATGAGATTTTCATCCTCTACTAAATTGTATGCCATTCTATGCTAATTTGCATATTAATGTTATTACTTTTATAAAAAACTACACAGTATGATTTTATGTCAATTTGTATTAATGAAAATCGTTCTTACAAATATCCTACTTGTATCCCAGATAATGTTTGGGGTATTCAAAATGGTCTATCATACATTTTCAATTGGGCTTATCATGAACCACTTTGCATTTTAAGATGGTTCGTTAATGATCCTGAATGCATTGTTAAAGAATTATTAGTTAATGATCATAGTTATCAGTTAGAAGCTAGTATTTTATTATTTATGGGATTTATTTCATTCTTCTTTATCAATTATAAGCTTTCACCATCATTTAATTAATAAATGTAATTTTATTTTTTATCTAAAAATATTATTTTATAAAATTATAATAGACTATTTTAACTTATTAAAAACATATCTCAAAAAAAAAATGATTGATAACTTTTTCTATATTTTATACAGAGATCCTATTAATAATTTTCTTTGTGTTAAATTTAGAAATGAAGAGAAAGAATTTAGTTTTCAATTACCTGAAAGAGCCTTTGATAACGAAGAAGAATTAGTGCGTCATGTATTTAAATTTATGAAATCGCAACTAAATGATGGCAAAATTCATATTGCTAATATGTCAATATTACCTGAATATCAGGAATTATTTAATGAAGTTTTAAATGATCCTAATGTAGATGAACATAATAATATTATTGATCAAATTATTAATAATTTAGGTCCAATAGAAAATGCTAATGATCATATTGAAGATTTATTTTAATTTAAAAATGAAAAAATATAGTTAAAATATTGTAATTTTAAAAATGCCTAATAATTTTTATTACCGACTTTATAGAGATGAGAACGAATTTAATTCAAAATTACCCCGATTTCGTTCCGAAGAAGAATTTCTTCGAGGTGAATTTAAATTCATAAAAAATAGAATAAACGAAGAACGATATCAAATAGCTAATTTTTCAATATTACCAGAATATCAAGAATTGTTCACTAAAATTATGAATGAGCCTGAAATCAATGAAGAACAAAATGCTAATATTGAAATTGATGAATGGGCAAATTTATTAAATGATATAGTAGACCATCCAATTAATAACTAATATCTTCTGACTATTATTAATATTTATCAGCTAAAATATTTTTTTCTAATGCTGCAAATACTTTCAAACAACCCTGAACATCATCTTCATTACCTCTATTAATTTCCAAAATAACTGGAATATCATAGTGCATAGCATGTTTAAGAATGGGAATTAAACTACTATCTTCTAATGCCTCAATTTGATCTGATAATGTTGAATCTATACCATCATTAATAATTTCTTCTTTCATTAATAAATCACCCCACATATAATCTCTACAATATCCAGCTTCTAAATCTTTAGCCTTAGCTTTACCTGTCGGATTTGGAATAGGTTTTAATTTATGATTTAAACCGAATACTGGAATAGCATGTTTATCATCATAGCTAGATGCAGGATTCATTGATCCATTAAGATGCCAACATTTAATTTTTTCTCGTGTTTCTGTTGTTAATTCGTTTAACCAGCGTGACATTCCTGGAAGTGTTTCAATTTTATAACCGATTTCACGGTCAGCTCGACTAATTTGTACAAACAAATGAGCTGTATCAATACAATACCCCCAATTTTGAACTTTAGCTTTATTTAATTCTTCTGTTAATTTATTAAGTTTTGATGGTAATTCGTAACTGCCATCATCTGGTTTGTATGCATGATTTTCTAAAAGAATTGTTACTTCAGGTGTTGATCGATTAGAAATAACATCAGCTACTTGAAATGCATTTAATTTTGGAAGATGTACAACCATACCATCAAGCTGTTTTATAAGTTGATTAGCTTGGTTATACATAAATTTTTTTGCATTATCAAGTGATACGTTTAATTTTGTAAGATCACCAGATTTCCAAAAATCATTCATTGCATAAGGCGTATGGATAATAAGTTTCATATCTTTTTTATGAGCAAAATCTGTAATTATTCCAGGATCTTCCATTTTAATAAATGCTGTTGTTTGCGGAATTTGTGTAAAAATTTGAGCCGCAGTTCTTTTAAAATATTTAGAAAGTTCTTTATGATCAATTTCTAATGGCTCAATTAATCCTGAATGATTATCTTTACTTGTATGAAATCCAATTCTTAAATTGTAATATGATGGTTTCTTCTCATTTCCTCCATCTGTTTTAACTTCAGTAGTTTTTAGATTTTGAAAAGCTTTATTCACAAAAGACAAATCTAGATTAAGATCCATAGTTTTTATAAATCAAATATTTATAATATTCTGATAAGTATATTGTCTTATTTAATATTTAAAACATTGACTGATAATACAAGATAATGAATTCAATTTTAGTTTTACTATTTGCTTGTTGTATTGCTACTGTACTTATAGTTGTTTTTTATTATTATATGAATTTTGTTAGACAAAAATTCATCGATTTTGATACGGGTAAAATTAAAGAATTACCGTGGTATACTACACCAAGATGGGTTCGTGATGCATGGGATCCTACATGGGCAAAAATACAACGCACATTAATTAACATACAAGTTTCAATTTAGATATTTTTATTAGGAAGATAAATTCTTTTATATATAACATTTTTTTTAATTAAAAAAGCCAACCATAATATTAATCGGAAATGTCTGATGGTATTGATATTGACAATTTATTCATTGAATTAGTTAAAAATATTAGTGTTAAAATTGAAGAACAACAAAAAGAACTTCTTTCATTAAAAGATGAACTTCTTTTATTCAAAAATAATACAATAGATAAACTTAGCAATGAAAATAATAAAACTGAATTGGAAGATTTTAAAAATAAATTACTTATAGATGTAAAAAAAATAGTTGAACATGAATTAAGTAAATATAATGAACATAAGATTTCGAATAATTCAGTTACAGAATTGCAATATGATAATTTATTAAATCTTCCAGCATATACAAAAACTGATATGTTTAAGGAGATAAAACGACCAAAAAATATTAATGAATTATATATGATGGTTATTCAATCTCAACGTACGATTAATGAATTACAAACTGCTGTTGATAATATGAGTAGACGCAATTAAGATTTATAGTCGGACGCAATTAAGATTTATAGTCGGACGCAATTAAGATTTATAATCAAACAGTAAAGTTGACAAATTTTAGGAAATTCTTAAACAGTAAACACATTTCCACAACTTAAGCAATTAACAAAAATAGTATTACATTCATCTAATGAACGTGTTTGAGCACTTTGAATTGAACATTTATTTTGTTTACAACGACGACATTGATATAATGTTGAATATTTTACAGGCATTTCTTTACCTGTCTCACTAATTCTTTCTAGTTGATAGATATATCGTTCTGGAAAAAGTTTTTCGATATTTATGTCGGGAATTTCAGAAATTTTAATTTCTTGGTTTCGGATTTTTTTTAAAATTTTTTTAAATGTATCTTCATCTTCAAAGAAGCCAACAACTCTAGCAGTTTTCAAATGATAAATTTCCTCACTATCAGGATTATGAAGTCCTTCATTATTTCCTTCAATTTCTGTCGCAATTTTGAAACATGCTAATTCTAATTGCATAGCGATATCTATCATATCTTTTGAATCATATAAAGTTGAATCTTCATTTGAATTAATTGCTTCAACAATTAAATTAAGTTTAATATTTCTTAAATTAGGTAGTACAGAATGCTTAATATTCATGTTTTTAATTTATATAGTAAATTAATGATTGATGATTATATATTAATTGTATGTATTCAAAAAAGAAAAAATCAAATTTAGTTGTTTTTAAAATAATTTTTTCATTTCTTTTAATTTTAGCTAATATTAACTGAAAAGGAATTCGATTGATAGATTATCATTTAAATATGTTTTTCAAGTTTAACAATAAAAATTGATGCATTAGGATTATTAAAACTAGCTGCGATAGATGCATTTGTTGATCATTTTGTTAAGATCGCATGTTCATTTTCATATAAGATTCCTGTAGGACTATCTTCATCAATTTCAATTGTTGTATTTAGTAAAATTGTCATAAGATGTTTGTATTTTTCATAACTCTCATATTTAACATTTACTGGTTTTGGAACCATTCCAATTACATCACCTGCAGTAAAAGGAGATTTACTAATACCAACTATAACTTTACTCATTTGAGAAGCATGATTACAATGCATACACATAGGACATACTGGAATATGTGGAATTGGCATATTTGCTTTATGAGGTGCTAACATATAGTAAAATTTATCATATAATGGAGTACAGCAAATATGACAACTTAAGAATTTTAGAATTAGATCAAGTGTTAAGTTACTAATATTAGTAGGTGTAATGTTTAAATGAATCATATTGTAAATTGCACCTGGATCTTTAATTTTTTTAAAGATAGATTCTTTTTTATCAAATTCACATAAATTTAATTCGTTGAGTGGTTTTTCTTCCATAATTTCAAAACCCTCGCTTGAGTCACCAAACCGATAAGCAACTCCTCGTTCATTATAGAATGCTCTATTAGACGCAAATTTCTTTGTATCGGGAATGAGATTTTCGAATTTTTTAATAATATTTGGACGAATTCCAAATTTATTCGAAAGAAGAATAGGAATATTTACAATTTTATCACTACCTCTAATTTGCCAAACTTCAGGAAAATTAATATGAAATACAGGTTTACTAGGTAATAGTAATTGTCCATGATGGTCGTTCATAAAGATACCAGCATTATCATAAATAATTGTAGATAATGATCTCATTAGTTCATAAGTTTCAGGACAAATATTTTTATCTGTTTTTAATTCTTGAAAATCATTTAATCCGAATGTTTCATTAATCCAAATAAAATGATGTTTGTGTTTAATTACTTTGAGACGTTGATTATTATTAACAATTAAACGAGAATAATCTTTGGTAATTTGAACCCTTGCTACACTATAATGAGCGGTTGGATATCCATATGATAAATCTAATGAAATTTCTTTAGGCATAAATTTATTCATAGGAAGCATTCTATCTTCAAGAAGTGAATTAGAAAGGGCTGTTCCTGTACAACGAATATATCCTTTAACAAATTTATATTCATCGATAATGAAATTATCTTCATAAGTATTGAATGGCTTTGTACATAATGGATTTCCTTCTTCTAATAGTTTGCAATCGGGACCAAAAATATATTTACCAGTTTCAATATTTGTCATTAAACAAATAAGTTGTTTAAGCATATTTTCATCACTATCACGTGGAATAATCCAGACCATCTTTTGTTAGTTTTTAATATCACAATCGAAAGATAACAATAACTAATGAATCAACCTTGAATGTATGTTTTTCTTAAAATATTTCAAATTTGAATTATAAGCATTGTTTTAAATATATTACTTTAAACTTTTGATTACTAATTTAAAATGAATTATTCGTTTATTATTGCTCGCGATGCAAATAATAATATTGCAATTAATGGAAAAATTCCATGGCTTGAAAATGCATTATTTAAGAATGATCTTAGAAATTTTAAATTATTGACAATGAATAATATTGTAATTATGGGTAGTAAAACATTTGAGTCATTACCAAGTCGTAAATTACTTACAAATCGTATTAATATTGTTATTACTAAACGATCTGAAATTATTACAGAAGTTAAACAACAAAGTGGATTAACTTTTACAAATATTGAATCAATGCATAAATATTTATTAAAAAATATACATTCTATTTTTGCAACAGAATATTCTAAATGGTCTATTGATCAATATGTTCCAAAAGATCCAATTGAATTATTTGTAATTGGCGGATTAGAACTTTACAAAAGCATGAAACATTTAATTTCTAAAATTTATTTAACACAAATTCCATGGAATGAAAACAAAGATAATAAAAATGATGATATTAAACAAACGTCTAATGAAAATTTGCAAAAATATCTTAAATTTGAGATTCCTGAAAAAGAATCTGCTATTAAACAAAAAATATATGAAAGACCTTTTCTTGGAGGTTTGGAAAATAATAATATGAAATTTAATGAAATTCCGATTATGATTAATTATGAAGATAATCAATACAAAAATCTTATTTCTGATATCTTAAAATCTACAAACTTAATAGATGTATCAAAAGATCGTACTGAATTTGGTTATAAAGCTATTTATGGAAGTATGTTAAAATTTAATATTGAAGATGGTAGATTACCTTTATCAACTTTAAGATTAATACCATTTAGATGGATAGTCGAAGAATTATTATGGTTTTTAAAAGGATATAGTGATAATAAAATTCTTAAATCCTATAATGTAAGTATTTGGAATGGAAATACAACTAATGATGCTATTAAGAAAAGAAAATTAACATATTCAGAAGATATTGCAGGTCCAATTTATGGATTTCAATGGAGACATTGGGGCGGTAATTATGATGAAAAAGATCCTGATGGAGCCAGATTTATGGAAAAAATATCTAATTTGATTGGAATAGATCAAAATAATAATCAATGGATTGGTGATCAACCATTTGATCCAATTGCAATTAAACGAATATCCAAAGGTGGTATTGATCAAATACTTAGAATTATTAAAGATTTGATTAACCCCAGTACTAGATATAGCCGTAGACATATAATTAATGGTTGGAATGTAGGTCAACTTGATGCAATGGTATTACCACCATGTCATGTATTGTATCAATTTCATGTTGATTATTTAGATAGATTACATTGTACGTTTTATCAACGTTCTTCTGATGTTGCTCTTGCATGTAGTTGGAATGCAACAAGTGCAACAATTTTAACTAATATTTTAGCACAATTAACCTGTTTAAAAACAGGTACTTTAACAATGTTTATTGGAAATGCGCATATTTATAATAATCATTTGGAAAATGCAAAAAAAATTCTCAATCGAAACTGTTATGAATTTCCAAAATTAGAAATTAATAATTTAAGAGAATTTGTTTATAATCCTCATCCAAAATCTGAAATGATTACCGATGAAATGATTACATCAACTGTTGATAATCTTATCAGTTCACAATTTGTAATTAAAGATTATTTTTCACACCCCGATCTTAAATTTGAAATGAATGCATAAGACATTCTAATATTTACTTCTGATGACCTCTGTCAACAACTACATATGCTTTACTTAACACATAATTATAAAGTTGTTCAAATAATTTTTTTTCTTTATTTATTTCGTATGTTAGATATCGCCAAAATAAATATCCTGTTGATGCTAATAGTCCAAAAAATCCAACTGTTTTAGTGCTATTATTATTATCATAAAATCCATATCCCATACAAACAGTTGAAACTAAACTCGAAAATTTAGCAACCAATCCAGGATGTGTTCTATTTTCATATTCATGAAGCCATGCTTCAAAATGAAATCGTAATTGGGAATCATTAACAGCTCGAATTTGTTCTTTAATATCACTTCGTATGAGTTTAACATATTCATCTTGTGATGCTGTATATAAAGATCCAAATGTTCCTACTGCAATTGGAATTGCATAAAGTATTAGTTTAGTATTACTTGCTTTATTTTCTTCATTAGATTTTTTAGTCTTATCGGATTTTTTAGACTTCTTTTTCTTGTCATTTAATTTAATATTATCAGAATCAGAGTCATTAGATTTATGGCGTAATTTTGTTTCGCCAATATTATTATTAACAATTACAGGCTGTTGAGTAGGTATATACATTGGAGATGGATTATTATTAATAATAATTGGAGAATTTGATCTTCTAGAAGAATTTGATAATTTCGACAAATAATCTGCTTTTTCTTCGTTACAATAATAAGCTTGTCTAAATTTAGACAATTCTTGTAATAAGTCTGGATATGACATTGCTAATAATATTGTGACAAATATGAATAATTTGAATTGAATATTTTTTTAATAATATTTCAATTTTGAATTTAAAATCAGCGGATTATACTCAATCTCAAGATTGAAATTGTAAAGAATTAATATTAAATCTTTAATTCTAAAGAATTACAATAAGAAATAGAAAAAATGTTTTCAGACGCTGCTTTTGATTTAAATATCCAAATTATTAATCCTCAAAATCCATCTGAGCAATATAATGTTCCACAAAAAGACGATAGTTTTATTAAATTAGTTGGTAAGACCATTGATATTAATCAATCGATTTCAAATGTTATTCTTGTTATGTCAAATATTGACACAAGACAAATTACAAAGTTTGACTTACCAAGTTTACTGGAATTAATTATCAAAATCCGTAATGTTTTCCCAAATTTTGCAGTTGATAATAAAATTCATCAATGTATTAATAGATATATTGATGATATGTTTAGTCAGGCATTTTGGGCTCGATTAAGTAATTCAATTGATTGTGGTTTTGATAAAATGGACAGACGAAAATTTCCATATTTTAATTGTGCAGATGAAGAATGGAAAACTATTAATACTAGAGCAGTTAAAAACGAAAACCCATACCCTGCTCAAATGAATGGTGAAGAGCTGACGGAAAAAGCTGTTACTTCAACCACTGTTTTACGTAAAGAAGGCTGGCGAGCTGTAGAATTAAAAGCTATTGATTTAATTCATTCCATAGAAACTAAGAATGATTTATATTTAAATGTAGTTTTACCATTAAAAATTTCTGATCAAAAAAATGATCAGGTTGATCAAAAAAAAGATCAAAAACTTATTAAAGGTATGAAAAATTTAGAAATCAAGAAAGCTGTTCATGATGCAGTTACTTATAGACCTAAAAAAGATCCCAATTATGAGAGAAATTCTGAATCAAAAGACAGTAATTATACAGCATTTGATTTATTAGAACCTCAATTTTATCCTAAACTTGAAGAATATCATTCATTTATGAGTTTATTATACCATGCTGGATTATCTCAATTAGTCATTAAATTATTATATGTTCTTCCTTTGACTTATGAATGTTGTCATATTATTAAAACAACTTGGTTTTGGGAATTATGGAATGAATTGATTTTCAATGAACAACTCAAGAATTTTGTATTATATTATTCTACTTATATTCTTAAACAAGAGGAAATCAAATCATTTTCTTCTGTTCCAGTAAATGCAAGGTTTACATTTACTCTACAAGAAGCTAAGTTAATTTCTGACAATATTCCAATTATTGGAATTGACAAACATCCATTATTACATCTTATGGAACCTCTTGGGTATAAATCATCTTATTTACCTTTCTTCTTAGAAGGTGTTAGAACTATTAATGATCTTGAGTGCTTTAAACATCGCTTATCATTAGCAACAAATGGATTATTAGATAATATTGATCTTGCTAAATATAATGCAAGATTATCAGGTAGTATTCTTGTTCCATGCATTGCAACTAATCCATTAGAAGAATTGTTCAAAAGAACAAAAAAAACTTGCAATATTGATGATTTATTTGACTCAATTTTAAATGGAGCTTATAAAACTTCTGATGAAAAAAATCGCGAAGATAATGCATTTATTAAATATTTGAAATGCTATTATCCTGATTATTCATCAATTCCTGATAATGAACTTAAGAATTTTATTGAACCTATTCAAACAGAAGAACAATATCAAGCTCAAAAGATGGAAGATTTAATGAGCTGTAATCGTAATTATCCTGATGAAATTGATCACGCAATTGCTTATAATATTTTAAGTGATTTAGATATCAGTATTCATACTGATACTTTTGAAGAATTTAAAGTTAAAGTATATGAGTTATTTGAAGTATTACGGGAAAGAGCTATGCAAATTGCTGCAGCAAATAACACTGATTTTAATAGAAATTCAGAAAAAAAGACAGATGGGCGAATTTATATTAGGCGTATTCGTCGTGTAAATAATTTCAAATATTCGATTTATGGACCTGGAATGAATCGCCCAATCGATTTATTTTGGATTACTAAATCACCCGATACATTTGTTGAACAATTTCATTTAGGTGTCGTTCGATCACATTGGGATGGACATAATGTTATATTAATGGAAAGCGCATTATCATCATTATTAACTGGAATTAATCATGATTATCGTTGGATGAGTTCTAATAAAGCTCCTGCAGTTCCTGTATTAAAATATGCTCAACGTGGTTATACTACAGCATTAAATAGATTTGAAAGACCAATTTTAATTGATTATATGACAGCAAAAGCTGAATGGACAGCTTGTGTTAAAAATACAGATCAAATTTATAATCCTGTTTCAATTAATCATATCTTCTTCAGACCAGATATTACTAGATCAGGCATTCAATATAATTTGAAGCCTATTGTTCAAGATGTTATTAATAATCCATTAATTAATAATAATAGATTAAAATGGAATCCTTTAACCTGTAATACACATGGAATTCCACTTAACTATTATAATAATAGTCGAAACAGTATTGGTCAACCGACTATTGATATTATTGATAAATATTTGATTAAATCAGTTGAATCTTCTTAGTTTGATTTTAATTACCTATTATGATTGATAAAAAAAATTATTTTTTATAATAATTTTTTAATATTTAACAATAAATAATTAAAATTATTTAGCTAGTGATGTAGACGATGTATTTGATTTAAATAATGATTTAAAAACTGATACAAAACTTAACCCAAGTAAACCAACTGCAGTAATTAAAATAACTCCGCGATATTTTCGTGTTGTTCTATCAACCCAAATATTAATTTTTTCATTAAATGTTGGTTGACGAAAGAATAAGTCACCAAAATTATCTATATCAATAATATTATTATTTAAATTCCAGCTAATGGGTGCAATTATATGATCGTGATCATGATCATCATTATTTTGATTAAGTAATTGATTCTGAAAATTAAATGTTTTTCCACAACGTTCACATGTTAAACTATTACAACCATCTTCTTTTTCAATCCATACTTTACATTCTGGGCATTCTACATAATTCATCTGCATATACATTTGTCTATCTTCTTCTGTAACCGAAGCAGGCGTAATGGTTTTTGGTTTAATATTCATATATACTTTATGACGCATAGGAGCTTTACAAACTAGACATCTTCTTTTCATAGGATTTAATTTTAACCATTCTTTAGAGCATTCAAAATGGATTGCATGTTCGCAAAGATAAGGATATTCGTTACAATTACTATTACATACACAACAATCTTGAAATTTGTCTTTATTTTCAGTAGCAACATATTTATCAAGAAAGAAACTTAATTCTTCCCAGCTAACTGATACACCTTCAGGTAATTGGTTATCCATTGTTTTTTTTGTATATATAATTTTAATATTATCAATATCTTATTATTTCAATGCAAAAAATCAATTTTCATAAGATATATTAATTTATTATAAAAATCTAAAATAATCTATCAATGAAGAGTATAACGCTGACACATACATCCATCTGTTACAATATATTCATCCGATTTTTCGTCAGGTTGCTTATCAATCTTTACTTTGATATTTTTACAAAGAAAATTTGTTTCATCTGTATTATTATCTTCATCTTTGATATAATTTAATCTGAGCTTCAATAATTGTGTTCATACTGTCATATATATTTATCACATCCTTGAAGACTTGCTTCACTATCTTGCATAATTTTAACAATATTAGATTCAGACATTTTTTATTTAAAGTATTATAAGAGTTATACATTATGAAGATTTAAATAAAAAAATAAAAATGGATGAACCAAATAAAGATGAAAATTTTAGAAAGCCAATAGATGAAAAACAACGACAAAAACAATCTTATGGATTAGCTGTATGTAAATTTATCAACAACAGATTTCATGTGTTATTTGTTAAAAAGAAATATACATATTCGTTCTTTGAATTTGTATTTGGAAAATATCCAAAATTTGATAAGAAAAAACTAGAAGAGTTATTTAATAGCATGACATTTCAGGAAAAATTACTTATTCTTGAAATGAATTTTGATAAATTGTGGTGTAAGATTGTTTTAAATGTTCCGGAAGATCCAAATGTTCTAAATAAAAATAGAGTTAAATTAAAAAGACCAACAGGTAAAAAACGATTTGAATTAGCTTTTACTGAAGGATTAATTGGTGATATTAATGAAAACGAAATGCTTTCCGCTAAAGAAAAAGAATTTCAAACATACATCAGCAAAAAAAATCGGTTTACTGAATTAATCGAAGATGGTGGAAAATTATTGAAAGAATTGATCGCACATAGTTCATCTTCAGATGCAATTTGGGAAATACCTAAAGGACGACCTGATGAAAATGAAAAACCTTTAGATGCTGCAATGAGAGAATTTACTGAAGAGACAAATGGTATTGCAAAGAATTACAAAATTATTCATGAAATTGAACCAATTAAAGTAAATTATATAAATAATAATTGCTTATATAACAACGATTATTTTGTAGCTATTGTTGATCCAAATTGGGAACCGACTGATTTATTCCATTGTTATGAAAATAATCGTGAAATAGAAGAAGTTCGTTGGATTAATACAGATGAAATACGTTTTCTTAATCGGAACCAACACACATATGCAAGAATGATTGAATTAATGAATAGAATTAAAAAAGCGATTAAAGCTTATAAGCCTAAAATTGAATTAGCAAACTATTAGTTAATAAAACTTTGTTTGGAAAATTGAATCATTTTTTTATAATTAAATGAATGAATAATTAAATTGTTAAAAAAATCAAAAAAAAACACTAATAATGACACCAGAACAAAAAGCTGATAAGGATATGAAAGAATGTGATAAATGTTGTGATGAATGTTGTGAATGTATGTATACAACATTTATTGGATGTGTAGTATGTGGAAGTTTATTAGCAGGTATTTATATGATTCTGTTAACTATGTTTGTTTATTCATTGGATGCATGTGAAGAAAATTCTAAATTTGAGAATTGTAACTCATATATATGGGCAATGCCTATTGTATTTGTTATGATTGTTGTACTAATAATTATGTTATGCTGCGCTTGTAAAACATTATGTAGACAATATTTAATTAAACAATATAGATATGAAGAATCAAAAAACAAAATTAAATCAGATGTAGAAGGACATAATCAAGAAAGAGAAGAAGGACAAGTTTAGTTCTTTTAAAACTGAAATATAAAATTATTGTAATTATTTTTAATATTAATCATTCAATTAATCGATACCTCTGATCAGCATTTTAATAAGAAAATCTTTGAGAATTGTCAAATTTTCAAATGACATTTTTTTGAACACATAAAATATTATAATTGCAATACAAATAAATTTTAACATTTGTGAATATTTAATCTTTCCTAGCGATTTTTTTGGCATTATAATTTGTTAAAATAAATTTAAATATTTATTAAAAGACAATCAATAAATAATACTACGTAATATTCACTTTTTAAAGGTTTCGCCTTTAAGAAATCTAAGACAATTTTGAGTTAATTTAGAAACATTTGAAGAAGAAGCCATAAAAGTAGCTGTAGCAATATTTTCATCACTATCCATTTGATTAACGGATACTTGTCTTCGTCTGCGAGATTGAAGTGATAATTGTTCTATTCTTTTTAGCTCATCATCATAATCATTTTCAGGAGTTCTAAATCTTGTTTTTGATGGTATGTTAGTAAGATAATCCATAGCACTTAACATTTGATCTGAAGGTGGTAAATTTGTAAATGCTGCCATATTAGTAATCATTTGTTCAGGAATATTTTCAGACGATGCCATCTTTGTCATTTTTAAAATGCTTCGATATTCTTCTTCATCTTCATATTTTGGTAGATTAGTTTTAATAGGCTTAATTGATTTTTTATCGGAACCATCAAATTCAGAAATTAAAAATTCATACATTTTATGATGATATTATTCTTTGTCTAATATTATTAGTTATATATGAATTATAATGTAGTGAAGTTTATGAAAAAAAGAAAAATTCATTTCATAGATGGATTTAAGATTAATATTATTTGTTTT
>Ga0214921_10002079_pt1 | contig 33118 bp, 30 predicted proteins | sample LL1505_MetaG_FD_177992 | JGI IMG/M metagenome (GOLD analysis project Ga0214921, IMG submission 177992) | Freshwater microbial communities from Lake Lanier, Atlanta, Georgia, United States - LL-1505 | ecosystem: Environmental > Aquatic > Freshwater > Lake | place: USA: Georgia | collected... | reverse complement strand
TGGTTACTGGCAGAAAGTAACCAGATCCATCTGGAATTTCGCCTTCAAACAGTACTTTATGACCTTGGGACTTGGCTCGATCAATAAGTGCCTTGACGGCTTCGTGACTTACAAGCGAAAATGGCAAACGTGTAATATTTCGTGTAATTGAACGAAAACTGTAAATTACAGTTTCGCCAGCTATTTCGTAGATTTTGCACTCAGCGCTGTCACTTGTCAGGCGGAAAGTTAGACGGTTAGTTTGGGACTCGAGCTGGTTTTTGAAAAAGTTAGACGCCAGGCTAGGCGCGAAAAAATTTAGAGACCAAGGCTGCACGGAAGGGGGTGTTCAGAGCCTGGACGCTGTGCTAAAAATAGCAAGGGGCAAAATCATATTTTTTGCAAATTTGCATAGCGACAGTTTCTACAAAATAGGAGGAAATATAACTAGCGTTTCTTCTTACGATTAACACATACTCCTTTGGAAAACTTTGGAAAACTTGGGAAAACAATCGTATTGCGCTGCCTTCCGTTAGCCACTTTCCGCAAGAACGCAAGAGCCATGTTCGATACCATTAATAATTCATTCATCAAAAGTACGAGTGGATTATCCTCAGAAACAAAGGATTTCATATGGACATCGCTGCTGAAAATGACCTGACCATCGTTGATGCAATCTATCGGCAAGTCAGTTTCAAGCCAGATGCAATTGCATACCGATCTCACGATGCGCGTTTGAGTTTTGCCGATTTAGAGCGTGCCACCAATCAGATCGCCAACGCATTGGTCGAAATGAATGTCGGACGAGGGGATCGGGTCGCCTGCCTGACTAAGCACCATCTGCCATGCATCCTTCTGACGCTAGCTGCATGCAAGGTTGGAGCCGTCTGTATGCCGGTTAACTGGCGCCTCGCTGCCAATGAACTCGACTACATCTTGGGTCACGGTGAGGCCAAGTTTCTTTTGGCAGATCAGAGTTTTTTGGAAGGTGTTGCCAAAAATCTTGCTCCCACCACCTTGCAAATGCTGCAAAAAACCGTGTGCTCTGAAGGCACAGCAGGTGCGGTGCCTGGGTTCGCTGACTGGTACAGCGCGCATTCGAAGAAGTTCACGATGGTTCCTGCTAACCTAGATGACGCGGCGCTGCAACTCTATTCTTCAGGCACCACCGGATTGCCCAAGGGCGTTGTGCTCTCGCATCGTGGTTTGCTATCCACTAGTAGAACAATTTCCCATGAGTGGGGATTCGGCGCTGAAGGTGTCCTTGGCAACCCCTTGCCAACCTTCCATGTTGCCGGCATTGCCCTTCTGCTGCTCACCTTGTACACCGGAGGTCAAACCATAGCGTACTCAGAGTTTGACCCGGCGTCGTTTCTGAACAGCGTTGCCGCGCAAGGCATAACGCATGCATTTCTGGTACCGGCTATGCTGCTTTTCTTGTTTCAGACACCCGACGCCAATAAACGCGACTACAGCGCACTCAAGTTGATCGCCTATGGGGGATCTCCAATCAGTGATCGTGTGCTGGAAGATTCGATGCGGCTATTCCAGTGCGACTTTCTGCAGGTCTACGGATTGACCGAGGTGTCCGGTCCTGCTACGTTCCTAAATCAGCAAGATCATCGCGATGCTGCGATCCGTCCTGATTTGTTGCGGTCTGCAGGCAAGCCTGTTGGCGGGGCGCGCTTGCGCATCGTCGATCCTGAAACGCACAAAACCTTACCTGCAGGTTCGACTGGCGAAATTTGGATTGAGACTGAGCGAAACCTAAAGGAGTACTGGCGTGATCCCAAGGCTACGGATGCGGCCTTTCCTGAAGGGCGAAATGCCAACGGAGGTTGGTTTCGTACTGGGGACGGTGGGTACGAACAAGACGGCTATTTGTTCATTCACGACCGAATCAAAGACATGATCATTTCCGGCGGAGAAAATATATATCCTGCTGAGATTGAGAACCTATTGATGAAACACCCCGGAATTGCCGATGGCGCAATCATCGGTGTTCCCGATCCCACGTGGGGAGAGTCGGTAAAAGCTGTAGTGGTGCTGAAGCCTGATGCCCAGCTCCAGGAGCGTGAACTGATTAATTGGATGCGAGAACGCATGGCGCACTTCAAGTGCCCAAAGTCTGTTGACTTCGTTGATGCAATGCCACGCAACCCCACCGGCAAGTTGCTCAAGCGCGTCCTGCGGGAGCCCTACTGGCAGGGTAAGCAACGCGCTGTCAATTGAGCGATTTCAAATCTTTAACGCATGTGTGAGCGAAGCAGAGCCCAGTTGCAAAATTTTTTCAGCGGTGGTACGTCTGCAAATTTTTTTTACAAGCTTGTGTTGGCCAAAGAGTGCGCGCATTGCCTCAGTGGAGGCATGGGCTACATGCAGATTACCAAGAGTGAGTATTCATACCGCAAAGTCAAGGTGATGATGATCGATGGCGGGTCCAAAGAGATTCTCAAAGACTTTGCTGAGCGCCAGTTTGAAATTTAAATGGTGCCTTGAACTTGAGGAAAACCAATGAAAGAAATTTGTCACGACCTTCTCGCCGAATACCGTGCGCTGGATCAGCTGTGCCAGACCCTGACACTGACGCAGTGGCAGACACAAAGCGACTTCCATGGCTGGACGCCTTGGGATGAGATCGCGCATCTCTGCTTCTTTGATGAGACTGGCCTGCAGTCGGCCCACGCTCCGGAGGAATTTTCACGAGATGTTAGCCTGCTGACCCAGCGCCTCACACAAGGGCAAGAAATAAGTGCCATTGCCCGCGAACGCTACATTTCCTTGAATGGACCAGCACTGTTGGAGTATTGGAGATCGCGATATGAGTTCCTAGTGTCAGTCCTTGCTGCGCTTGACCCTAAGGCGCGCCTCGCTTGGTACGGACCGCCAATGAGTGCCCGATCGTTTGCATCGGCGCGGCTAATGGAGACATGGGCTCACGGCCAAGATATCTGGGACGTAGTGGGGCGAGTGCGCCCTCCCAGCTCCCGGCTCAAACACATAGCCCATTTGGGCGTGACCACATTCGGATGGACCTTTTCTAATAGGAAGCTGCTGGTACCCGATCGTTTGCCTCGCGTCGAGCTCATAGCTCCCGATGGCACTACCTGGTGCTGGAATGAAGCGGCCAGTGACCAGTTTGTTAAAGGTAGTGCCGTTGACTTCTGTTTGCTGGTAACCCAGCGACGCCATTTGCTGGACACCGATCTGATGTATGTCGGTGAGTGGGTGGAGAACTGGCTTTCGATGGCCCAATGTTTTGCGGGTCAACCGGCTGATGGTCCTCCGGTGGGCCAGCGTGGGCGTAAGGCCTGAACATGATAAAAGTCGAGCTAGGCAGTCCGCTAACGTTGGAGCTACAGGCCACCATTGACGGGCTGTTGTCCGTGTTGAGTCTGGGGCAGGGCGAGCAGGCCCTCTCTGATTCCAGTTTTGCCAACCTTTTTCTTTTTCGCGCAGTCCACCGATATCGATTCTTGGGGGGTGATTGGCCTTGTATCAGTGGTCGAAGCTATGACGGTCTGACGCATCTACTACCACTGTTTGATCTACGGACAGCCCCACCCGAGGTACTGTTTGATTTGCTCTATGGCTACGGTGGTTTTTTTCCCTTGTCCGGCTTTCAACTTGAAGGACTGGATCCGCAACGCTTCCGATGGACGGCCTCACGTGACGACGCTGACTATGTTTATCCCGCTCACCAATTCGTTAACTACCGAGGCCGCTTGCTTCAGAAGAAACGTAACCTGGTGAAGCAGTTGCACAGTGCCCATGTCGTGACTGCTCAGCTGTTCACGGTAGAAGCCATGGACGAAGCCTTAAATGTTCTGAAGCAGTGGATGCATGCCAAAGGAAAATCCACTGGACAGGCTGACGACAACGCTTGCAGGGACGCCTTGAAACACTTATCGACGCTCGGTCTGGAAGGATTTGTGTACCGTGTGAACAACGAGGCAGTCGGATTTCTATTGTTCGAGATGCTGAAGCCGGGCGTGTGCGTCATTCGATTCGCCAAGGCCTTGGACCGCTTCAAAGGGATTTACCAGCACATGTTTCAGCACCTTTGCCACGCCAGGCAGGAGATTCAGTGGCTTAACTTCGAGCAAGACATGGGCATTGCAAACCTTCGCCACACCAAACTTTCGTACCAGCCGGCCTGGCTGTTGCCCAAGTACCGTGTTTACCTCCGCTGAGCGTTGAACAGCCACTTTGCGCAAGACTAACCGGACGCGAAAATCTATCCTACCGGGAACTACATTCCAAGGCTATGGCACACATTGAATCCAACATCTTTGTCAGCGGGGACAACTTCCAAATCAACAGGAGCGGTATGTTGGCTCTACTGGAACGCTTGCGTGCCTATGAGAAGCGAACCGTAGAAAAATCGGCTGGATCGCGTGGTAGGTTCGAAAAGCGTAAGCAACTGCTGCCGCGCGAACGCCTGTCGTTGTTGCTGGATCCAGGCACGCCGTTTCTGGAGCTTTCTTCTCTGGCCGGACTTGGCCTGGATAACCAGGATCTTGACAAGAGCGTGCCCGGCGGAGGCGTTATCGCGGGCATCGGAACCGTTTCGGGTATGCGCTGCATGATCAATGCCTCGGACTCCGGGATCGATGCAGGTGCCCTGCAACCCATGGGATTGGACAAGCAGTTGCGCGTTCAGGAAATTGCGTTAGAGAATAAGTTGCCCTATGTTCAGCTAGTTGAGAGTGCTGGCGCCAACCTGCTTGCCTATCGGGTGGAAGAGTTTGTACGCGGTGGCAACCTGTTTCGCAACATCGCTCGTATGTCGGCGGCTGGGTTGCCCGTGGTGACAGTGACCCATGGTTCGTCCACTGCAGGCGGGGCATACCAGACAGGGCTCTCCGACTACATCATCATGGTGCGCGACCGATCGCGGGCTTTCCTTGCTGGCCCGCCCCTGCTGAAAGCGGCGACTGGCGAAGTAGCCACCGAAGAAGAACTCGGTGGTGCGGTGATGCACACCGCCATATCGGGTCTGGGTGACTACCTGGCTGAAGACGATCGGGATGCGATCCGGATCGCACGCGAAGTGCTAGCCCAGATCGAGTGGACGCGCGACAGTAACACGGCTCTGCGCAGTTTCAAGCCACCCAAGTACGACGCAGAAGAACTGCTCGGCATCATGCCGATGGATTACAAGCGGCCTGTTGATATGAAGCAGGTCATAGCCCGCATCGCTGACGATTCGGATTTTCTGGAGTTTGGCGCCAACTACGGTAGTGCCACTGTGTGTGGGCACATCAAGATCGAGGGCTGGCCGGTTGGGATCGTTACCAACAACGGTCCGATCGACACCGCTGGCGCCGCCAAGGCCACCCACTTCATTCAGGCCTGCTGTCAGAGTAAGACCCCCATCCTTTACCTCAACAACACAACAGGTTTCATGGTGGGTAGGGCTTTCGAAGAGGCCGGAATCATCAAGCACGGCTCAAAGATGATCCAGGCCGTTACCAACGCCACCGTGCCGCAGATCACCATCTACTGTGGCGCTTCCTTCGGTGCTGGCAACTATGGCATGTGCGGCAGGGGGTTTCATCCGCGTTTTTGCTTTTCGTGGCCCAACGCCAAGACGGCCGTCATGGGTGGCGAGCAGGCGGCCAAGACTATGGCCATAGTGACCGAGGCAGCCATGCAGCGTAAGGGTGTTGTCGATCAGAAAGAGCTAGACAAGCTTCAGGAGCGCATCATCGACCGCTTTGATCGGCAGATGAGCGTGTTTGTAACCAGCGCACATGTGCTGGATGACGGTGTGATTGACCCACGAGACACACGTGCCGTACTGGTCAAGGTGCTGGCTGTGTGCCGAGATGGTGACGCGCGCGCGCCCCAGGGGATCCAATTTTCTGTGGCCCGACCATAGGCCGGGGGAGCGTCGGTATGAACTTTACCCAAGAACACGAATAGCTTCCATCTACTTTCCTGAGACGCACCGACCATGTCCGCAGCCACCCCCTTCTCCAAAGTCCTGATTGCCAACCGAGGAGAGATTGCCTTGCGCGTCATGCGCAGCGCCCGTGCACAGGGTTACCGTACGGTCGCCGTGTATTCGACAGCCGACGCCAATGCCCGTCATGTGATGGAGGCGGATCAGGCGGTTTGCATCGGTGAGGCGCTGCCGGCCCAGTCGTACCTGCGCATTCCGGCCTTGATCGAAGCGGCTCTCCTGACGGGCGCCGACGCCATTCATCCAGGCTATGGGTTTCTCGCGGAAAGAGAGGACTTTGCACAAGCCTGCCAAGACGCGGGTCTAGTTTTCATCGGGCCTTCGGCTAAAGCAATTCTTTCTATGGGAAACAAGGCTGTTGCAAAAGAACTGATGATCGCAGCCGGTGTGCCGTGCATTCCTGGCTACCAAGGGAAGAACCAGAGCGAACATCATCTGAGCCAGGAGGCCGTTCGCATCGGTTATCCAGTGATGATCAAGGCGGTGAACGGTGGTGGTGGCCGAGGCATGCGCCTGGTGAACAACGCAGCCGAATTCACTGAACATTTGCGCAGCGCCCAGTCTGAAGCCAAGAATGCGTTTGGTGACGCCACTGTGATTCTGGAACGCGCCATCGTTGAGCCTCGTCACATAGAGATTCAGATCTTCGCGGACCGCTACGGCAATGCAATTCACCTCGGAGAGCGTGACTGTTCGGTGCAGCGCCGTCACCAGAAAGTGATCGAAGAGGCGCCATCGCCTGCCGTTTCCGCCGAGCTGCGCGAGCGCATGGGCGACACCGCAGTGACCGCTGTGAAGGCCATTCGCTACGAGGGCGCGGGAACACTAGAGTTCCTGTTGGACCAGGATGGAAACTTTTTCTTCATGGAGATGAACACTCGGCTGCAGGTGGAACACCCAGTGACTGAAGCTATCACCGGCCTTGACTTGGTGGCCTTGCAATTGCGCGTGGCCGCCGGCGAGCCGCTCCCGTTATCGCAATCCGACGTGCGCTTTCGCGGCCACGCCATCGAGGTCCGTCTATGCGCCGAAGACGCCGAAAAGGGGTTCTTGCCCCAGTGCGGGGTCATGAGCCTATGGCAGATGCCGCCTCAGTTGCGCGTGGAGCATTCGCTGTCTTCAGGCGCTGACATTCCGCCTTTCTACGACTCCATGATCGCTAAGCTGGTGGCACACGGCGGTAACCGAGAAGAGGCGCTGCGCAAGCTGTTGGGTGGGTTGCAAGATGTCGTGGCCCTGGGCGTGAAAACCAATCAGCTATTTTTGTCGCGCTGTCTAGCCCATCCAGTGTTCATTGACGGTGGTGCAACCACGGCCTTCATTGCGCAGAACCAGAACACCTTGCTGGAGGAGGATGTCGATGTCCAATCCATTGCGGTTGCACTGTCTGCTGCGCTGCTGGTGGAAACGGCCAGCGGTGCCAAGGCGCCTGGTCAAGGGCGCCGACTCACCCATAGCCTGGCTATTCAAGTGAAATTCGAAATCAATGCGAAAGTGCGCGACGTTGCCTTGACCCACCAAGGGCAGCACCGCTACCTGGCGTTGTCCGAGGGCAAAACATTCGATGTGAACCTAATCAAAATTGGCTCCGACAATGCGCGCTTCATTGTGGATGGCCTAATGGAGAGCGTGGTCTTTACTGCGCAAGGTACACGCCTATTGATGCGCTATCGGGGCACGGCGTTTGATGTGATTGACCGCACGCTTGCTACTACCACGCGCCAGGACAGTGCGGGTCTCAGCGACGGGAAGCTGCGTGCCTCCATAAACGGCCGTGTGGTTGCCATGCAGGTGGCAGTGGGTGATCGCGTTGTAGTGGGGCAATCAATGGTTACGCTAGAAGCCATGAAGATGGAGCACATTCACACGGCCCCCATGGCGGGCACGGTGAAGAGACTAAATGTCGCCCTAGGTGAACAAGTTCCGACCAGTTGCGTGGTGGCGGAAATCGAGATCGACGGTGGTGCCAGTTGAGCGAAGAAATTGTTCTACATGAGCTAAGGGCAGCTGCGTTCTGGATTACTCTAACCCGCCTTGACAAGCGCAATGTTCAATGAGAAGCGCAAGCCCGTCTTTACCGGACGCTGAGCGTTGCACCGTCCTTGTTGCACTTTTTTGACCTACCCCACCCCGTTCAAAGGATATCCATGTCGTTCGACCCCTCTCCTAAAGTGCAGGACCTCCAGCGCCGACTCCATGCTTTCATGGACGAGCATATTTAAGTTAACGAAGCGCGTCACATTGAAGAGGCCGAACGCCTGGGCCCCTGGCAGGTGCTGCCGCTGATCGAGGAGCTAAAGCCCCTGGCGCGTGCCGCCGGTTTGTGGAACCTGTTTCTACCCGAATCGCCACACGGTGCAGGTTTGACCAACCTCGAATACGCGCCATTGTGCGAAGTCATGGGACGCTCGCTGCTCGCTCCTGAAGTCTTCAACTGTTCCGCTCCCGACACCGGCAACATGGAGGTGCTGGCGCGCTACGGGACCCCCGAGCAGCAGGCGCAATGGTTGAAGCCATTGCTAGCCGGTGAAATCCGCTCGTGTTTCGCCATGACCGAACCTGAGGTGGCGTCGAGTGACGCGACCAACATTGCCTCGACCATTATTCGTGACGGTGACGAGTACGTAGTCAACGGCCTCAAGTGGTACACCACCAACGCCACCGATCCGCGCTGCAAAATTGCGATCTTCATGGGAAAAAATGATCCGGACAACCAAGACCGCCACAAGCAGCAGTCGATGATTCTGGTGCCCATGGATTCGCCTGGCGTTAAGGTGGTGCGTGCGCTGCCGGTGTTTGGCTACTACGGTATGCCGGATCGCGCCTCTGAGGTTTTGTTTGACCATGTGCGCGTGCCTATTAACAGCCTGTTGCTAGGCGAAGGCCGAGGTTTCGAAATTGCCCAGGGTCGCCTTGGCCCGGGGCGCATTCACCATTGCATGCGCCAGATCGGTCTGGCCGAACGCGCATTGCAGCGCATGTGCGAACGCAGCCTCTCCCGCGTCGCTTTCGGTAAGCCGGTGGCTCAGCAGGGAGTGACGGTGGAGCGCATCGCCGAGGCGCGCATAATGATCGAGCAAGCTAGGCTGTTGACCCTTAATACAGCTCATCGCATGGACACCGTGGGCAACAAAGTGGCCCAGACTGAAATCGCGATGATTAAGGTCGCTGTGCCCAACATGGCGGCGCAGGTGATTGACTGGTCGATTCAGGCACACGGCGGCGGCGGCACCAATAACGACTTTGGTCTTGCTCATGCCTACGCAATGTCGCGGGTGCTGCGCTTGGCCGATGGCCCAGATGAGGTGCATCGCAACCAAATTGGCAAACTAGAATTGCGAAAGTACCAAAAGTGATTTCCGATAACTAGGGAAATCACTTGGAGATGCACCAACAAACGTAGCAAACTGACGCTTGACGAAGGGCGTACTACCCAGTAGACTTTATCTACATTTAAATCAAGAATCGTGGAGACAAACAATGCCGTCTGTCAGCCCTGTTGCTAAGTCAACTGGTTCCGATCGCCTGATGTGGATAACCGCTGACCGAGTGTTTTATTTTGGTCTTTTGGGGTCGCCGACTGTTCGACAAATGGGATCTGTCCTTGTCTATGTTTCGGTTGCGGGCTCTGCGATTCGCATTCGGCTAGAAGGTGGTGAATGGCAGCGAACTGAAATGGCGGTTGTGCCACCCTATGTTCCGCATCAGGTCATGTCGGAATCGCGCATGGTCAATGTAGTGAAAGTCGAGGCTGAAACCGTTGATCTCGGCGCATTGCCCTTGGAATTGTGTGGTCGTGGGGCAATGGATGCACCTGAATTTGTGAGTCGCGTGCGCGAACGTGCGTGGGAGTTACCTGTCGGCGCTCAAGTCGTGAACCTGTTGGACCTCGACTTTGACCTTGCCGTGTTCGGCGCCAAGTTGCCTACCCGCATTATTGATCGACGAATTCTGGCTGTTCTTGGTCGTATCAAGTCAGACCCCTCGGCACCAGCGGTCGCCAAAGAGTACGCTGCCATGGCGCATCTTTCTTTTTCTCGCTTCCTGCATCTTTTTAAACAAGAAGTTGGTGCTCCATTTCGGAGTTTTCGCACTTGGAAGCGTGCTCGAAACCTGCTGAACTATGTGGTGCATAAGGACTGCAACTTGTCCTACATCGCTCTTGAAACTGGCTACCCCGACTCCACGCATTTCAGTCATTCGATCCGGCAAGTTTACGGGCTAAAACCCAGCGAAATCTTTGCTGGATCGCGACGACTTGCTGTGCATTGTCAGACGATACCCATGCACTGAACGGTGCTCGGTTATGGGTTGTTCAAAACATAAAACCATCCAATAGCGCACCGCAAGGTTAAGATCTTACGGGGCTTTCACTTTGTGCCTAGCTCATTGTGCATGTGATGCCTTCGCTGGCATTCTTGACGTGGCGGCCGACATGGGCCTGCTCGTGAAATTGGGTCTAAAGACGCATCGCGCATCTAGAGCTCACACACGCTGACTGGCGAATTTGACTGTCTATGGTTGCACTGGCTAGCCACCGATGTAATCAGCTGATGTTGCGGCAAGTTTTCTGCGAACCAATCTGTGTTGTGCTGGTGTATGAAACCTCGCAATCGGCATATTTGTTCGAGCGAGGTTGATGCGGCAAGTTGTGAATTCGAGGGGCTGTCGGTTGGCCAGTTGACACAAGACACATGAGCTCTGAGTCGGAAATAATATTCCGATGTCTCAGCCACACACGAGGTATCTGCTATGACTCCAGCTTCATCCAAACTTATGAGTCCTTTGTGCTTGACGAACGCAGACGGCACTACCACAACGCTGCGCAACAGACTGATCATGGGATCCATGCACACAGGCCTAGAAGAATTGCCTGATGGCTGGGAGAGGCTGGCAGCCTTTTATGCGGAGCGGGCTGCAGGCGGCGCGGTGCCGCGTTACCTACCAATCACGATCGCCGATCGCTCAGTCGGTCTTTACGCGTTCGGCGTGATTTCGGCTGCACTTTATGCGCGCTCGCGAACCGGCCGTGGCCAGAGTGTCGAGATTCCGATGTTCGAAACAATGGTGCCCTATGTGCTGGGCGATCACCTGTACGGCCACACCTTCGTACCGCCGCAGGGTGGGTTTGGCTACCCGCGGATCATGTCGCCTAACCGGCGCCCGTATCGTACCGCCGACGGATATGTCTGCTGTCTTGTGTACACCGACAAACACTGGAAGACCTTCCTAACTGCGGCCGGCAAGCCGGAGCTCCTGGTACAGGATCCGCGACTGCGTGACATTGGAACACGCACTGCCAACATCGACGCCCTCTATCAGCTTGTTGCCGACGAGTTGTTGCACAAGACAACCGCGCAGTGGCAGCAGCAGCTTGCCGAGGCGGACATTCCGGTATTTCCTATGCACGACTTCGACTCTCTGCTCGATGATGAGCACCTGGCCGACATCGGGTTTTTCCGGGAGGTAGATCACCCCGCGGTGGGGCGGATCCTGGATATGGCTGTGCCAAGTGAATGGAGTGGTACGCCTCCTGCTGCGCAGGCGCGACTGGCACCCACCCTCGGTCAGCACACCGACGAACTGCTTGCCGAAGCGGGCTACTCACCTGAACAAATCCTGGCACTGCGTTCATGCGGTGCAGCTGGATGAACGTGTGCCCTTCGCGGCATTACATTTTTTCAATGGAGATTTCATCTTGACCGAACCCCATCTGCTGGTCCAGCGAGATAAGGCTGTGCTGACTTTGACAATCAACCGTCCTGACCAGCGTAACGCGATTAGCCCGGAGGTGATGTCCGGCTTCATCGAGCAGCTGCATGCGAGCCGAGCTGACGCCCAATTGCGTGCTATCGTGATTACCGCAGCCGGTGAGAAAGCGTTCTGCGCTGGCGCCGATCTGGGCAGTGGCAAGTCGTTCCAGTTCGACTATGCCGAACCGCGCCTGCCGATGCCTGAGATGTTCCGCGCAGCCCGCGCCACCAACGTACCGATCATCGGCCGCATTAATGGTACTGTCATGGCTGGCGGCATGGGCCTGCTGGCTATCTGTGACCTGGCGATTGCCGCCGACCATGCGCAATTCGGCTTGCCCGAGGTCAAGGTCGGCGTCTATCCAATGCAGGTGCTGGCGGTGCTTCAGCACCTAATTCCAAGGCGCAGGTTGCTTCAGCTGTGCATGACCGGTGAGCCTGTCTCTGCTGCCGAAGCGCTTGAAATAGGACTGCTTACAAGCGTCGTGCCATCCGTGGAGCTGGACAGTGCAATCGAATCGCTGCTGTCGAAGATCTTGGACAAGTCGCCCACGGCGATCAGGCGCGGAAAGTACGCGACCTACGCTATCGAGTCCATGTCTTTCGAGGAGTCGCTGAACTTCATGGAAGGGCAGATCGGGCTGCTCGCGGCGACCCAGGATGCGGCCGAGGGCCAGCTGGCATTTCGCGAAAAGCGCAAGCCGGTCTGGAGCGGCAGATGAAGGCGATCGGGGAAAGGACAGTACGTATTGGCGGCGCGTCGGGCTTTTGGGGGGACAGTTCGCTTGGCCCGCGGCAACTGGTGGAAGTTGCGGGCATTCAATACATCAGCTTCGACTATCTCGCTGAGCTGACCATGTCGATACTAGCGAGCGCCAAAGCCAAAAAACCGGAGCTTGGTTATGCAACGGACTTCGTCGAGGTAGTTCGCGAGATCTTGCCGGCCTGCTTCAAACGCGGTATCACGCTAGTTTGCAACGCAGGTGGCATGAATCCTAATGCATGCGGCGCAGCGGTGCGCAATATCGCAGCCGAACTCGGGCTTAATGTTCGAATTGCGGTAATCGATGGCGACGATATCATGTCTCACTTTTCGGCCTTGCGCGAGCGCGGAACCAGAGACTTTTATACTGGCCGACCCATGCCAGAAAGCTTCGGTAGCGCCAATGCCTATCTGGGTGCACTGCCAATTGCCCGCGCCCTAGCGCAGGGCGCCAATGTTGTTATAACCGGCCGCGTTGTTGACAGCGCAATGGTTTTGGGGGTGCTGATCCATGAATTCGGCTGGTCTATGGACGATTGGGATCGACTCGCGGCAGGCTCGCTGGCGGGCCACATCATCGAATGCGGCTGTCAGGCCACAGGGGGGCTTTACACCGACTGGGACCAGATTCCAAATTGGGACAGTATCGGCTATCCGGTAATAGATTGCGCCGCAGATGGCAGCTTCACAGTCTCTAAACCGATTGGAAGCGGTGGGGCCGTGTTGAAGCAAGCGCTAGCAGAACAAATGCTCTACGAAATAGGTGATCCCTCGGCCTATCTACTACCGGACGTGATCTGCGATTTCAGCGAGGTCATGATTGAACAGTTGGGCGCGGACATGGTGCGTGTGAGCGGCGCGCGAGGTCTGCCAGCTTCGGATGAATACAAGGTGTCGGCCACGTACGCTGACGGCTTTGCCTGTGTTGCCACTCTTATCATTGTGGGTTTCGATGCTGTTGCCAAAGCGCGCCGATCGGGTGAGGCGTTAATTTCGCGCACGAAGGCGATGTTAGCGGTAAAAGGGCTGGGCAATTTCAGCGCATCACGAATTGAGGTGATCGGTGAGGAAAGTCCGTATGGCGCCTCGGCCCGTCAACACGACCTGCGGGAATCCGTTGTGCGGATAGCTGTGCGCCACCCAAGTAAGCAGGCGCTAGAACTGTTCGCACGTGAGGTTTCAGCAGCCGGGACCTCCTGGTCGCCCGGCACCACTGGAAGCATGTCCGCCGGACGGCCATCGGTATCTCCCTCTATCCGCCTGTTTTCATTCACGATCCCAAAGGCATGGGTCATGCCGCGACTGACGATGGACGGAGCAACGCCGTTGGACGTGCCGGTTCCCGCGGGCCTTCCGCTGATCGAGACGCTGCAGAGCGCACGCGCGCATTGGCCCGCACCTTATTTCGCGGAGCCTACACCTGCAGGTCCGGATGACTCGGAGGTGCCGCTGATTCGTATCGCGCTAGGCCGCAGCGGTGACAAAGGCGACACATCCAACATAGGGCTTATCGCCCGTACTCCTCAGTTGCTGCCGATCCTGCTGCGTGAGGTTACTACCAAGCGCGTCCAAACTTGGCTGGCTCATGCGGTGTCGGGCACCGTCACCCTTCATCCTGTACCTGGGATAAATGGAATCAATCTAGTCATGACTCGCGCCCTGGACGGCGGTGGCATGGCGTCACTGCGCTACGACCCTCTTGGCAAGTCGATGGCGCAGGTGCTGCTTGCAATGCCAGTGCGAGTGCCGCGTCATCTCCTCTTGACCATATAGAGCGTTAGCAGTAACTCGTGTTCTGTCGCAATAGTGATGTTCGACTCCTGATCGCGGAGTCGAACCGAAAGCTCAGATCAAGCTCCTTTTTTCAGATGAAAATTATTTGTACTAGTAAGTTTCATTTTTTCGTGCAGTTGATTTTCTAGAATGTCACGAATAAGTGTCGTGTTACCCCAAGTGCCAATACTCGGATTTGCAGCGAGAAAAGCTTGTACTTCGGGTGAAAGATAGCACTTCAAAGCGTTTGCGAGTGCTATTGATTCACTGTCATCTAGGCTAAGGTTGTATGAGTAGGTTGTCATAGTAATTTATTGATTTTTCTTTCACTTCGAACTAAAAATATCTTTCAAAATCTCAGAACAGTGTTGAAATTGCTTTGCTGGATATAGGTAGTCTGAATCAGAGACTTTTGATTCAACTCGATACCGATCATTTCTTATCAGCTCAATTTCCATGTCCGAAAGTGGAAATAGGCAACCAAATTTTTCTAGTAATGAATCAACGACTTGATGTGGTGCATCCCTTAGGTCGAAAAGTGGTGTCGCATGTTTCAAGCCGTCGTATCCAACTCCGCTGATGCATGGCCAATCACCTTCATGAAATTTCCATTTATGAGATCTTCGAAACAGCCAGAGATTCGCAAATGTCAGTTCGGCTAGCGTCCTTTCGTGCATGCCAAGATTTCGCTTAGTTAGCAGAGGAGAAATTTCCGAAGCCATTCCCAAATTAAGTTCGACTCCGATATCTACATCTGCTGGAATTTTCTCAGGCATGGAATTTACGCTCGTGTGGTTTAGGCCCATCGGATGGTGCACCCGCAAAGCATTGTGCAATCAGGGTCCAACGATCAGCGCATTCACCTTTCCAATCAAGTAGGGTGTCACTTCTGTGTCTGCGCTGCGTAACCAATAATGCAAAGTCATTGGCTGAACCTCGCAAATAATTAGTTTCAGATGGGTCTCCCCATTTCCAGTAGCTTCCATCGGGCGCTTCAAGCTCTACAAACGGAGCTGGTTCAGGGGCAACTAGGCCCCTGTTGATGAATGACCATCTATATGTGCTAACTCCCAAATGTGTAATCTGGCGCAACCCAGGACTTAACCAATGGTTTCTACCTATAAGATCTCGAATGTCTTGGCCATGTGCCCAAGTCTCCATCAGCCTAGCAGTAGCGAATGAACGAGCGCTCATCTCTGGACCATACCAAGGTATCCGAGCTCTGGGATCCATTTTGCTGAGGACTGAACAAAGTGATTCGAAATGATTTCGCCAGCACTTCATCAGTTCTGAGCTGTTCATATTCAGAAAATGCGTGCGTGCAATGCTGCTGATCTCGTCCCCCCGTGACCTTGATTTGCGCAGTAATTCTCTTCCTGATAGAAAAAACGCTGGGTTTTGAACTGCCTGAAAAGCAGTTTCATCGAAGTAAGCTAGGTGGGCGATTTCATCCCATGGAGTCCAGCCGTAAAAATCCGTCGCCTGAGCCCATTGTTCTGAAGTCAACTCATCACATAGATCCGCCAAGTTGCGGCATTCGCTGGCAAGTTGGGAAACAATTTCCTGCATTTTTGTCTCCAAATTTCGATTTCAGTCTATGCCTCATGGGTGATCTAGTTCTCGTCGCTTTCGACGATGGTATGAGGGGGGGGGTAGCACTAAACTTCCTCCCCATGAATGAGAACATCCGTACCGTTTAAGCCACATCATTTTGACAAGCAACCTAAATATAAGAGACTAAAGTGGAAAACAGAAAATCTGGAGACAACCGGCTACTAGTCGTCGACAACGTGTCAGTGCGGTTCGGTGGAATCGTCGCGCTAGATGGCGTTAGCTTTGACGTACAGCGCGGTGAAGTTCGCGGCTTAATAGGTCCGAATGGTGCAGGTAAAAGCACATTGTTCAATTGCTTGTCACGTCTGTATTCCTGTGACAGCGGATCAATTAATTTTGATGGCAAAGTCCTTTCAGATCAGCCTCAACATCGCATTGCGGGCATGGGCGTAGGCCGTACTTTCCAAAACTTGGCACTTTTCAGCACCATGACCGTTCGGGATAACGTGCTGATTGGTGCACATTCTCATCATCATGCTGGATTTTTTAGCGATGCATTCCGTTTGCCTAGTTCGAGAAAGTCTGAGCGTGCAGCTGTTCAGAGTGCAGAACAGGCAATCGAGGTAATGGGTCTAGAAAAATTTGCTGACAAGGTTGTTGGAGATCTTCCGTTTGGAACACAAAAACGGGTTGAATTAGCACGGGCCTTAGCTTGTGAGCCAACTCTGCTGCTTCTTGATGAGCCAGCATGCGGTCTTAACCACGAAGAATTAAGCGGTTTAAGTGAGTTGATTCTTGATATTCGCAAGCGTCTAAATTTGTCTGTGCTACTTGTTGAGCATCACATGGGATTGGTAATGAGTGTTTGCGATCGTATCGTTGCGCTTAACTTCGGGAAAAAGATTGCTGATGGAACACCAGCAGAGGTACGAAATGATCCCGAAGTAATTCGTGCCTACCTTGGTGAAGACGATGGAGATAAAGCATGACACGTTTGCTAGAAGTTCGTAACCTTCATGCTTCTTATGGTGCAACTGAGGTTCTTCATGGAATTGATTTAGATGTAGAAGAGGGCCAAGTTGTTACTTTGCTCGGTGCCAATGGTGCCGGGAAAACAACCACTCTTAGAGCACTTTGTCATTTCCAAGTTAAAAATTCGGGCTCCATCACTTTCAAGGGTGAGCGCATAGAAGGCAAATCGACAGAGCAGATTGCTGCAATGGGTATTGGTCACGTGCCCGACGGACGAGGAACTTTCCAAGCAATGTCTGTTGAGGAAAATCTTCGGCTTGGATGTCATGCTCGCAAAGACAAAAATGCAGTAGCAACTGATCTTGAGCGCATGTATGACTATTTCCCTCGACTCAAGGAGCGACGCTCCCAGCAGGCGGGAACATTGTCTGGCGGAGAGCAACAAATGCTTGCAATTGCTCGTGCTCTCATGGGAAAACCTTCTTTGCTTCTGCTTGATGAGCCATCGTTTGGACTTGCGCCTCTGGTTGTTAAAGATATCTTCACCATCATGCGACGCATTCGGGAAGAGCAGAAAGTCTCAATCCTTCTCGTTGAACAAAACGCACGAATTGCACTTCAACTTGCCGATACCGCGTATTTGTTAGAGACCGGACGAATTGTTAAACATGGCCCGAGTGAAGCTATGCGAAACGATGATGCAGTTCGACGCGCTTACCTTGGAGAATAAATAATGGAAACCTTAATTCAACAAGTAACAGTTGGTTTAGCTAGCGGTGGAATCTACGCATGTCTTGCACTTGCTCTCGTAATGATTTATCAGGCAACACATCATGTCAATTTTGCTCAAGGCGAGATGGCAATGTTCTCAACATTTGTTGCATGGGCATTGATTCAAGCAGGACTAGATTACTGGCCAGCTTTTTTCATCACAGTCGTAGGGTCGTTCATTGCAAGCGCTGCAATTGAGTTTGCAATCATTCGTCCATTACACAAGGCTCCAGAGCTGAGCGTTGTTGCAGTTTTCATTGGCTTGCTTGTTATCTTCCATAGTGTGGCGGGCTGGATCTTTGGAACTGAAATTCGTGAATTCCCAAGTCCTTTTCCTAAAGACGCTTGGTTTGGCGGCAGCCTGATGTCGCCACATCAAGTGGGAACGATATTTGTAGCTATGTGCATCGTTGCGGGTCTATTTGCCTTTTTCCAGCACACCACACTTGGCTTAACTATGCGTGCAGCAGCTCAAAATCCAGGTTCTTCACGCCTGCTAGGTATTTCCGTTGGAAGAATGTTGATGCTGGGGTGGGGCTTAGCTGGTGCTATTGGCGCAGTAGCCGGAATGATGGTGGCACCATTTGTATTTCTAGACCCCGGGATGATGACGGGTGTTTTGATCTATGCGTTCGCAGGTGCGCTCATAGGTGGCATTGATAACCCAGTTGGCGCCATCGTCGGAGGATTCTTAGTTGGAGTGCTTGAGAATTTGTTAGGTACATACGTAGTGGGCACAGATCTAAAACTTACGGCCGCACTTGTCCTCATTGTTAGTGTGCTCATTGTGCGACCAGCTGGTCTACTCGGTCGTCGCACTGTTCAGCGCGTATAAGGAATTCAATATGCAAGTATCTTCTGTTACAGCCTCATCAACGCATGGAGTTGATCAAGCTTCAACTTTTATGTCACCGCGAAATATTTTGATTCTGGTAGCAATTGCAGCCTCACTGGCTTACTTTGCTCAAGGCTATGTGCTATTTCAGGCCACTATGGTCTTGGCGTATGCCATCGCACTTGTTGGTCTTAATCTTTTGACTGGTTACAACGGTCAAATCTCTCTGGGACATGGAGCATTTTTTGCAACCGGAGCCTACTCTTTAGCTATTTTGATGAATTGGGACGTTCCATACTGGTTGGCAATTCCAATTGCAGGGGCCATCTCTATGGTTGCCGGATATGCATTTGGCCGCCCAGCCCTGAAACTTCAAGGCTTGTATTTGGCCTTAGCGACATTTACGCTTAGTGTTGTGTTGCCACAGTTGTTGAAATATAAGCTGTTTCAACCTTGGACAGGTGGAGTAGGTGGCATTGTTTTGATCAAGCCAGACGCTCCATTTGGGATTCCATTAAGCTCAGATCAATACTGCTACCTCTTTACGCTTTTGATCACTGTTTTGATGTTTCTAATCGCTCGCAATCTCATCGATAGCGGAACTGGTCGAGCGATTCGAGCAATTCGCGATCATCAAATGGCGGCGACTTCTATGGGCATCAATCATCAACACTACAAATCAATGACCTTTGGTGTGTCAGCTGCTTTTGCAGGTGTAGGTGGCGCGCTCTCTGCTTTAGCAGTTCAATTTGTTTCGCCAGATTCTTTCACTATGTTCCTGTCAATTTCACTTTTAGTGGGTGTCGTAGTTGGAGGAATTGGAACCTTGTGGGGGGCAATTTTCGGAGCGGTATTCATCATGTTTGTGCCAGAACTCGCTGAAAAGCTCTCGAAGGATTCAGCTTGGGCTGTTTACGGCGTCATTCTGATACTGTTGGTTTTTGCAATGCCGAAAGGTGTTATGGGGTTGATAAACAGATTAAGGGTCAGCACTCTGGTACGCAACTGATAGGGTAATAGCGTGGTTTACAGGTGAGTAAACCACGCATACCAAATTCCTCAAATAATTATTCAGACTTAGCCTGTACTGGCATCCCCGCAAATTGCGGACATTCAAGACCTTTTAATTCCCAAGGGGCTGCGTTTACTGAATAAAGAGCATAGTTGGGAATTTCTGTTGGTGTCTCATCAAGCGTCCCAGCCTTGAGGACTGCAAGACCTGGAAGGATCTCAGCCAGGGTGCGAATAGGTGAGCCGCATTTCCCGCAGAACTGCCTAAGAACTGGCTTTCCAGAGTCGCCGGTGTCATTGAATGTTGTTAACTCCCCATCAATGATTAAGGCTTCTTGAGGAAGTAGCCAATTAAGTGATCGATGAGATCCGGATTGCTTCCTGCAATTTCGACAGTGACAAATTGAAACTGATTTGGCTGGTGCCACAACACGATATCGAACGCTTCCACACAGGCATCCGCCAGTTAATTCAGACATCTAGTTCTCCAATGGAATTCAACCCGAAGTATCGAGTTGTTCAAGACTCTTTGGCAAGTCAAAAAATGACAAACCAAACCCCTCAAAAAGAAAATCCGCCAGCCCGGAATCTCCTTGCTGGCGGATAAGTTTAATTAACGACTGTTACTTGCCGTATACCTTGCCGTCGGCAATCCATTCGGCACCGTCGAACTTCATCAACTGCACTTGACTAATTGTTGCAAAGTCTGTTGGTGAAGTTTTTACTTCAATACCTGGGAGCAACATTGGCAGCTTCATGTCAATTGCAGCTGCCTGTTTCATGATGTTTTCACGAGTGAGGTTGTCACCAGCTTGCTTTAAGATTTGAACTGCAACTTGAGCCATTGAATAGCCATAGACGCCATGGTTGTCTGTGAGAGAACCAGATGGATTGTATTTTTTCATCCATGCAGCCCATTCAATGAACTCAGGGGTGTTCTTCCAGCGGGGATCACCAGGTTCACGCATGTATTGCTGCGAAATTGCACCTTTGGCATATTCCACACCGGCAGGCTTCAGAAAACTGTCAACACTGTTGGACACAGCGCTAATATATTGAGTAGGTTTCCAGCCAAGGTCGCCAACTTTTTTGATACCTTGAGCGGTCTGCTTTCCGGGCACAAAATACATGATTGTGTCTGCACCTGATGCCTTAAGCGACACGATTTGGCTGTCGATTGTCGGATCTGTTTGCTCTACACCTGCTTGGGCAACGATCATTTGTTTAGCTTTGTCACCTAAGCCAGCAGTAAAGCCGCGAATGTAATCAGCACCGAAATCGTCATTTTGGAAAAGGATGGCAACTTTTGCATTGGGGCGTGTTTCGAGAAGGTTTTTGGCGTAGAACCTACCTTCGTTTTCATAGCTAGGTATCCAAGCTGTAGTCCATGGGAAATTTTTGGGGTCATTCCACTTTGAGGCGCCGCTACCAACCAAAAGATGAGGAACCTTCTTCTGGTTCATGTAGCGATGGATTGCGTTGTTAGGGGAGGTGCCCACTGTGCCCATGAGAAAGAGCACCTTCTCTTGCTCAACCAACTTTCGTGCTTGCTCGATGGTTTTAGCAGGGTTGTATCCATCATCTAACGAGATGAAGCGGATCTTGCGACCATTGATACCACCTTCGGCATTGATTTTGTCGAAGTAAGCAGCTGATGCTTTAGCAGTCGCACCATACGAGGATGCGGGGCCAGAAAATGGTGCAATATTACCGATCACAATTTCAGTATCGCTTGCCCCATCGTCATATTTCTTTTGAGCAAAGCCAACGGTACAGGTAGCAGCAATTGCCAAACAAATGCTGCGGCGTGTGAGTTTCGAAATGTTCATATGGTCTCCAGTTTGTTTTTTTGAACTAGGGTGTGTAACCGCTACAACTGGTAACGGCCTAGATGAATACTAGGTTTATTCGCTTTTAAGCCTATCGTCGGAAGCGACGATAGTTAGGCGAACGAGGAGGATTTTTGAAAAATTAACCCCTGCGCAACATGATGGTTAGTGGGTTCGTAAAGCTCAAGAGCCCATCTAGGCCGTTTTCAATGCCTATGCCAGATTGTTTGTGACCACCAAATGCGGCAAATGGTGTGAGGTAGAAGGGCTCGTTCACGAATACGTTACCAGTCTCCAGTTGGCTAGCAACCTTCATCGCCTCTTCGGGATTACTCGACCAGACAGATCCAGCTAGACCATATGGGCTAGCGTTAGCTCTTGCAATAGCTTCATCAACAGATTTGACTTTAAGAAGCGGTATGACAGGACCAAAAGGTTCCTCAGAAACTAACTCGCTGTCTTCAGGAGGGTTGTCAAAAATGGTTACTGGCAGAAAGTAACCAGATCCATCTGGAATTTCGCCTTCAAACAGTACTTTATGACCTTGGGACTTGGCTCGATCAATAAGTGCCTTGACGGCTTCGTATTGACGGTGATTTTGCAACGGACCCATCTGTGTATCTGGAAGCAAACCATCACCAACTTTGACTGTTTTTGCGAACTCAACGAATTTCTTCGCAAAAGCGTCGTATTGGTCTTGATGAATGTAGATTCGCTTAGAAGCGACACACACTTGACCACTGTTTGTAAATGCTGACCAGAAAATTTGTGGGACTACCAAATCAATATCGGCGTCAGGCAAAACAATGGCCGCATCATTTCCGCCCAGCTCTAAGGTCACACGCTTGAGAGTGCTGGAAGCACTTTGCATGATTCGTCGACCTGTAGGCGTAGAGCCTGTAAAACTGATTTTGTCCACTCCAGGGTGTGCCGTTAGTTTTGGACCCAAGTGGTCTCCGCCACTAAGGACATTGAGAACGCCTGGAGGAAGCAGGTCCACCATCAATTCAGCAATACGCAAAACTGTCAAGGGAGTTAGGGGTGATGGTTTCAATACAACGGTATTGCCTGCAAGAAGCGCAGGTACAACCTTCCACCACGAGAGGAGTACAGGATAGTTCCAAGGAGATAAAGCAGCGACCACACCGATAGGAACTCTTCGGGTAACACTCAGACGAGTTTCCGTGTCTTCATTAATTTCTTCCGGAAGATCAAGCGTTCCTAGACCTCGCATAAACCGTAAAGTGCTATCAAATTCACGTCCAGCAGCTGCGAGCGTTTTGCCCTGTTCAAGAGTCATGAGCCTTGAAAGTTCAGGTACGTGAGCTTCTATTCGAGGCGCCATTTGTTGAATCAAACTTCTTCTTGCTTCTATTCCTAGTCCCCTCCAAGCTGGATAAGCTTTCCGAGCAGCTGAAATTGCTGACTCAAGCTGTTCGTCCGAGCAATCGGGCGCTAGAGCTAACTGAGTTTCTGTTGCAGGGTTGATAACAGGGATGGTTGAAGTGCTATCAACTAGGCGCCCGTCAATGAGCATTCGGTATGTCTGGTTACTGTTATTCATTTTTTGGTTTTGATTAAGGAATCAGAACGACTTTGACGCAATCACCATGATGTTGCGCATCAATCGCTGCGTTGATTTCAGACATTGGGAACGTGCGTACAAGCTTGTCGAAGGGGAAACGACCAGCGAGATACATCTGCATCAGTGTTTCAATGAAACCATCAACATCCGAGTCACCCTCAATGATTCCACGAAGTGTGAGTCCTCGACGCATTGAGTCCATAAGACCGAAAGGTAAATTCATGGAGGTATGTGACGCAGGAGGTAAACCAACAAATCCAAAAGTTCCGCGTCTAGCAATCAGGCGAGGCACTTGTTCAATTAATGAAGGGACGCCTGTTGTATCAAGCACATAGTCAACACCATGCGTAATTAAGCGCAGGACTTCATCTGCAAGGTTTCCATCTGGGAGGTTTAGAAAATTTGTAGCTCCCAGCTCCATAGCGATTTCTCGACGTGCCTCTAAGCGTTCACCCAATAAAATTCGCGAAACACCACGAGCCTTGGCTGCCATGACCGCACTCAAGCCAACGGCACCGCCACCAATTACCAAAAGTGAACTGTTTGGCTTGCAATCCATAGATCGCAAGATCGCCCCAGCTCCTGTTTGAACGCCACATCCAAGAATGCCTGCTATTTCCAAAGGAATACCAGGAAGAATTTTTACGATGTTTCGCTCTTGAGCTAATGAATAATTGGCAAAAGAAGACTGGCCAAAGAAACTGCCCGTTACGGGAGATTCGCCATCATGATGCGTATGGCTGCCATCCTTTCTGGTGCCCCCCTTGTTGAGAGCGGTAAGGTCGTAACAGTATGCTGGTTCATGATCACTGCAACTAGGGCAATGGCCGCATGACAAAAAGCTCAATATGACTTTATCGCCCACTTGAACTTTACTGACTTTTGATCCAATTCGTTCGACAATCCCTGCGCCTTCGTGACCTAGCACAGCAGGAAATTTAAGTGGCAGAACACCCGCCTGCGCAACTAGATCAGTGTGACAAACGCCTACGCCTAGGATCCTAACCAGAACTTCATCATCGCGAGGATCATCAAGCTCCAACGGTTTATTGACAAATGGGGCTCCAGCACTTGGTGCAACTGCTGCTTGAATTTTCATAGGTCTCCTTTGATTGTGATCCGTTAATCTTTTTGCGTAATTCCAGAATAGGTAATTGATGTGACTTGTATTGGGTAATTCTCACGTTCAACACTATTAATTTCCCTCGTCGTTATCGACGAAGATCCACAATTATGTCTGCACCCTGTTCACCGATAGGCATCACAACACCTAATCCAACATCTTCGATGTCGTCAGGATTTATGTTGTTTCGCTCTTTAAGCGCGCTAAGAACTGCTGCTGCCAGATGAACTGGAGGAACAGAATGTAAGGCTCCATCAAATCGGCCTTTGCCGCGAGGAGTACGAACGTGATCGTAGATGTATACATTGGTCATGATCACAATGTATTTCTATCTTGTGATTTATGGCTCGTCGGATGCGACGAGTTAGACCAAGATTCAAAATCGACAGGTTTATTACTTATTTACCAGTCCAGCGAGGTGCTCTTTTTTCGACAAAAGCTCTAGGACCTTCTTTAAAGTCCTCCGATGCGAAGGCTCTTGCTCGGCACTCCAGAGTCAATGATCGCAGGCCTTCTTCATCTAAGTCATGAATGCTGCGTGCAACCTTAAGACTCTCGCGAACAGCGATTGGCGCGTTAGCTGTGATGCGCTCTGCAAGTTGAATTGCTTCAGGTAAAACCTGGTCATTTTCTACAACCTTATTGACAAGACCGAGGGCCTCAGCGCGTTTTGAATCGATCGTACCTGCGGTGATCGCAAGTTCAATGGCAATATTGCGGGGGAGTACGCGAGGAAGTCTGTAAAGTCCGCCTGCCGCAGCCAATAGACCGCGTGATACTTCAGGCAATCCAAAGCTTGCATTAGAGGCGGCAACAATAAGATCACACGATAAGACAATTTCAAATCCACCTGCAAGAGCTTTACCGTTGACTGCGGCAATCCATGGTTTTTTTCTTTCAGAAAAGACAAGCCCTGCAAATCCATGCGAGGTAAATAAGCTCGAACCTTTGCCTGCTGCTACTTCTTTAAGGTCAGCGCCAGCGCAGAAAACGTCTCCTGAGCCTCCAGAGATGATGACAACCCAAACATCTGGATCGGCTTCAGTTTCCTCAACAATTGCATGCAGCGACGCAGCCAGTTCGCTATTGATTGCATTCTTGGCCGATGGCCTGTTCAGTGTCACCAATGCGATATGGTCATCACGTTTGAGGTAAGTGACTGTTTCTGAATTCATCTTGTCCATTGAGCTCAAGGCATTCATTTATTTAACTCCCAAATTGGAACTTCATCTGAACCAATTGATACACGGCCTGTAAGACCAATTGGAGACTTGTGTAAGTTGGTCAAGGCTTGCATGCTTAATTTGTCTGCGGGATTAACCTTGGCAAGTTGACGGGTCCCATCTGCTGTTCGCAAAATCACGACTCCGTGAGATATTGATGCATCCCTTTTGTATAAGACTGTAAATGTCTCGATTGAGGCTTGCCCCTTGAAGTTCAGTTGCAGCTCTGGAACTGAATTTCGCCTTGAGTCGGCTATATCTTGTACGCTGTAGGCGTGAGAAAGCTGGGGAGTAGTGCTGGCTTGAGACCCTAGAACGATTGCATGATGCTTTGTTAAATATCCGCCTTGACCGTAAAGCAGGCCGATCGAATTTTGTTGACCTCTTAACGCACGAACCATTGATGACGCGGCATGCGTCATGTAGTTGTTGAGTGGTGCACCAAAAAAACTAAGGCCCCCAGTGCAACTTACCGCTGCATTTGAGGGAAGGGCCAAAGTTCTTCGCGCCATTTTCGGTACAACAGGAAAGCAGCTGTATAACTCGAGTTGATCAAATCTTCCTAGATTGCCAACTTGCTGCAATATTTTTTCGAGAACAGCTTCTTGAGAATGCACTTTTACATATTGGTCTCTGTGTAGATAGTCTGCGTGTTCACTGGCAGCAGCGCCACACCAAACGTGAACCATGTTTTCTTCGGGGATTCCCAATTGCCTTGCTTTACCTAAGCTAGTCAACAGAACGGCTGCACCTTGATTAACTTGCGGGTTGGCGATCATACGAACGGTGTATGGCCATGAAACCATTCGATTGGTTTCTGATGGTGTGGCAATTTCTTCCGCAGTGAAAGAATTTTTTTGCCAAGAATAGGGGTTTAAGGAAGCGACTTCAGAACATTTTTCCCATAGTCTTCCGGATTCACTATGTCCTTGTTCAGGGGTTTGCCCCCAAGCTGCCTGGGTCGCATTTTCATAAAAGGGATATACGGTTGCTGGGGATGCAACACCCAAATTAACTGCTAGGGGATTGAGGTAATCTGTACCGCGTATTAGTTTTGCTAAAGGATCTCTCGGAGACCATGCAAGATCCAATCCTTGCTTTTGAGCTGAAGAAACAGCATATTGCGCTTCAGCGCCTACTACAGCGGCTACTTCAGACTCGCCCCGCAATATGCGAAGAGCAGCTTCGTGAATAAAGAATACCGGTGACTCTCCGCCAACAGGGCCATAAATTTTTCGCTTTGGATCAATTCCAAGCTTACGGCTCAGTTGTGCGGGTGCATCGACGTATGGCCAAGAGAACTCTTGGATCACATCTAGCGAATCTATCAAGGGAAGTATCGCGCTACCGACATCTTTTTCGGCAGCACGAATTGCCGACTCCATCAAATCTAAAGGTTCCAAAGACTGTTTAATATCTTTGGTCTTTTGTGTGATTTCACCAACTCCGATGATTACTGGGGAACGATCAAGCAATTTGTTCATAAGAATCACTATAGGAGTTCTCCAAGCAAATCAAGTCGTCGATACCGACGAGATGAAGGTGATCTTATGAATTTATCTAATTACGCCGAATTGCCGACCGATCACTACGGCTTCACCACGACTGCCAGCACCTAACTTTGAATTGATATTTCGTAGGTGCGTACGGATGGTGCTGTCAGAAGCTGACATTTTTTCTGCAAGTCGGGCGTTTGAATATCCCTCTGCAACTAGCTGAAGAATCTGGATTTCTTTTCGTGTCAACGCTTCAACCAGGCCACTTTTCTGAGTTGGCTGGTTAGTTTCTTGAGGTAAGGGACCAAACGCTTTCAGTAATTTTTCTAAGTACTGAAGCCTTACAGGATCGCTCCTATTTGCGGGCATTTCAAGTTGTAGCGAGTGAAGTCGCTGAATAATTCTTCCGACTTCGGGTCCCTCGTCTGCAATCGATCGAACAAAGCCCTCTTGTGCAGCAAGTCTAAGTGCGTTCGACATCACCTTGGCAGCTTCCTTAGGGTCTCCACCTCGCTGAAGTGCCAGGCTGTGTAAAACTTGTAACCGTAATGCTCGACGATGTCTATTCTGTTGAGTTGTGGCTTCTATCTCTTCCTCAAACCACTTGAGAACTGATTGTGGTTCGCCAAAGTGCAATGTCCAACAAGCTCGCGCAAGTGCTGGGTAATAAACCTCGTTTGCAGCTAAACGCTGACGAGATAGTCTTTCGTGCAATGCATCCGCCTCTACACGATCAAGTTCTTCTTTGGATGCTTGCGCATCACCTTGTAACAGAAGCAAACGTGAGCGTTCTAACTTTGCATTGGCAACAATTCGGGGCAGCTGCCTGTGATGTGCCATGTATTCCATTTCAGTCAGTGCCTCAAAGCTTCTGCTGATTTCACCTTTACTGTAAGCAATACGGGCTCTTATTAGATAACCTCCGCCAATGTGACCGGGCAGGCCTGTTGCACATGCAGTTGGTAGATGTTGGTCAACCAGATGCTCAGCTTTATCTAGTTCATTGGCTTCATAAAGTACGACGGCATAAATTATTCCTCCCCATGCATTACCACTTGAAAAGTTATTGCTCTGGGCTCGAGTTGAATTTAGGCTGTCTCTAAAGTGAGTCGAGGCCATACGTAGACGACCAGCTTGCAAATCAATCATGCCGTCTATTGATTCTGCGTACATTCGATTAAAGTTTGTGTACCCAGAGTGTTGTCTGGCTTCATCAATGAGCTTTTTAGCTCTTGTTATCTCTCCAACTACGGTAAAAGCATGTGCCATCGCGTTTCTTAGGACACCATCCGCATATTGATTGCACGTAGGAAGCTTTGCAAGACACTGATCTCCAAGCGCAATTGCTTCATCGTAAAGATCACGCATCGTCAGTAGCAGCGGACGTAGGGCGTTAATGTGCGCTTGAACCTCTTCGTTATCACAGGTAAGGCAATTTGATTTTTCTAGTTTTTCTGATGCTCGCACTGGACCACTGGTAAAAAGTGTCGACCAAATCGCAACTGCTTGTAACAGAGGATGTTCTGCCATGACAGAGTCCGGCATTTGGTCAAACCAATGCGCTAACAGGCGCATGCGACCCTCTTCAAGCAGACGCTGAGAGTGAGGTTTTAGTAAGTCAAGAGCTACAGGAAAATCACCTCCTTCAATTGCGTGATCGACTGCTGGTACAGGGCGGTTGACCGATTCATACCAAGCTGACGCTAAAAGGTGAAGGCGTTCGATATCATTTTTACGCTCGCGTATCAATCTGGTTTGCAAAAATTGTGCAAACAGTCGATGAAATCTCCATGATGGAGTAGGCCCAGGTAGGGCTACTAAAAATAGGTTTTGAGTCTCAAGTTGTTCAAGCACCAAAGCGGCATCGCAACGAGGCATCAATGCTTGACAAAGGGGTATTTCTAAGTGGCGAAGAATGCTGCATCGCAAAAGAAAATCTTTTATTTCGTCGGATTGCTGATTGAACACAGCTTCAGCAAAGTAATCAGCTATCTCGCGACTTGAGCCGGAAAATTTTTCAGTTAAATAATTTTCTTGCTCATCAGCGTTAGGTTGTGCGCGTGATGCCAGCCATAGTGCTGTTACCCATCCTTCAGTATCTTGATGAATTCTTCGGACCAGGTTCTTCCTAGTCGCATTGCCAAATTGCTTGTTAAAGAGTTCATTTGCTTCGTCTAGGCTGAAACGGAGCAAATCTGTGTTGAGTTCGAGCATTTGGCCCCGAGCCCGTAGTCGTGAAATTGGTAGATTGGGTAAACCTCGCGAGCCAATGAAAATTTGGCCGCCTTGAGGGAGACTCTCGATGAACGACTGAACGATAGTCAAAACCGATGAATCAAGAACCGTTTCAAAGTCGTCTAAAAATAGCGCGAACTTTGCACCTCCATGCGTGATGCGTTCAACAACAGTATTGAACTCCTCATCTGTCTTGGCCTCTGGTGACGTAAGTGTTAATGCTGCATTTAGAACAGCAAGAAATCGCGATGAATCGTTGTCGGATGAATCGAGTGTTAACCACGCCGTGTTTATGCCCTCTGCTTGGAAGCGACGAAGCACTTGAGTCATGAGCGTGGTTTTACCAAAGCCGGCAGCTGAATGCACCAAGATCAATTTAGTGCGTGAATTTCGTGCAATGAGGCTGAAAAGTTCAGTTCGCGCAACTTGGTTTTCTTGAAAAGCCGGCGGAGTCAGTTTTGCCGCCACCACAACGGATGACTTAGAGGAAGCTGGAGCGGGCGTTTTCTTGGGCGGCATTTAGGCGATATTGTTTTAGGTTTGATTCTCGTAGCTTAAGCAGTGCTGCTTGGTCGTCGCTTTCGACGATGGCCAGTCAGCGTTTAGCCGCATATCCTCTGTGTATGGCAGTAATTTTCACAAAGTTTGCGGATTAATTATGCCTAAGCGTACCTTTTTCTCGCTTCCTTTTGGAATGCAACTTTGAGTCAAGTAAATGGAATCGACTATGAAACCGTCTCTTATCAGTGGAATGCGCGTGGCAGACATGACCACCGTAGTGTTTGGGCCTTACTGTACACAGATTTTGGCTGATTTAGGTGCAGACGTAATCAAGATTGAGCCCGAGGGGGGCGACATATCCAGAAACATTGGCAAATCAGCCCACACGCCACTGATGGGCGCTCTGCATATGCGGATGAACAGAGGTAAGCGGTCGGTTCAATGGGATCTTAAAACCGAGTCTGGTCGCCAAGCTATGAGCAAGCTAGTGGAGAGCAGCGACATTTTTATTCATAACATTCGGCCTGATGCCATTGAGCGTGCTGGTCTTGGCTATGAGGCTGTCAAAAAACTCCGTCCAGACATCATTTATGTCCATTGTGCAGGCTTTGACTCTCGCGGCCCCAACTCAGGACTTCCTGCGTATGACGACATCATTCAGGCTGCAACTGGAGTTGCCTCGCTATTGCCGCTAGTTGATGGCAATCCAGCTCCACGTTTTTTTCCAATGACGATGGCAGATAAAGTGTCAGGATTGCATGCGGTCTATGCTGTGCTGGCAGCGATCATTCATCGTCTTCGCACTGGTGAGGGGCAGTATGTTGAAGTGCCCATGATGGAGGCGGTAGCCAGTTTCACAACTGTCGATCATTTGTATGAGAAGACATTTGTCCCGCCAATTGGTCCTTCAGGCTATGCGCGACAGCTTGATCCTACGCGTCAACCTATGCGCACCAAGGACAGCTATATTGTTGTAGCTCCCTATCAGGATGGGCGTTGGATTCGCTTTTTTGAATTAGTCGGTCGCCCTGAGGTACTGCAAGAGCCTGGTTTGACAACATTAATGTTGCGTCGTGAGAACGCGCATCGACTTTACGAGCATATGGCAAAAGTGCTTCCAGAGAAAACTACTAAAGAATGGCTGGAAATATTTGCCGAAATTGACATTCCAGCAGGCAAGATCAATTCGATTGACGATTTGTTGGAAGACCCGCAACTCAAAGCTTCGGGATTGTTCCTTGAGCGCGAGCATCCTACCGAGGGTAAATACATTGAAGTTCGTCCTCCAGTTCGATTCTCCGCAGCTGAATCTCAGGAATTGGCGCATCCGGCAAAGGCGGGTGAGCATTCAGTCGAAATTGCACGGGAATTGGGTGTTGACCTAAAAGATTGATTGGTTACTAATTGAATCAAAGCCCAAACTCGATAACGGAGCTAGAGCAACTCCAATATCCATTCGAAACTCCAGACTTTGGTGAAGTTTTGGAGGTTGTGCCTGGTGTTCGCTTGCTGCGGCTACCTCTGCCTTACAAGTTAGACAGCATCAACGTTTGGGCTCTAGATGATGGTGATTGTTGGACATTAGTTGACACTGGAACATGGACTGATAGGTCTGTGGCTATCTGGGACCGCTTGCTAACTGAGCCCTTTTTTGATCGTCCCTTAAAGCGTGTGGTTGCCACACACATGCACCCCGATCATGTAGGTATGGCAGGATTTCTCACTCGAAAGTATGGAGTAAATCTATGCATGCCTCGTTTGGAGTATCTAACCTGTCGCACACTTGTCTCAGATACAGGATGCGATGCGCCAGAGGATGCGTTACGCTTTTATCGAGAAGCTGGTTGGAGTCCCGCTGCTCTGGATGTTTACAAGGCTAGATTTGGGGGCTACGGTAAATTCATTTACAAGTTGCCTGATAGTTACAGTCGTATTGAAGACGGTCAAAAAATCTTAATTGGTAATCATTATTGTGAAGTGATAACTGGAGCTGGACATTCGCCAGAGCATGCATGTTTGTACTGCTCAGAGCTTAAAGTACTCATATCTGGCGATCAGGTTCTTCCCAGAATTTCACCTAATGTTTCGGTATACCCAACTGAGCCTGAAGCTAATCCAATGGCTGAGTATTTGACATCAATTGAAACTCTGCTAACCCGTGTGCCATCTGATGTGTTGGTATTACCATCGCATCAAGATTGTTTCTTCGGATTGCACGAGCGCATTAAGAAGATCACGCACAGTCAAAACATGGCCATAGAACGCCTTCGCAACTTGCTAACCAAATCACAGCGGGTATGCGATGTTTTCGTTGCATTGTTCAATCGCCCCATTACCGAAGCAGATCCGATACAGCTTCAATTTGCAACTGGAGAAGCGCTGGCATGCCTGAACTATCTCATTTATAAAAAAGAGGTTAGGAGAGAGGTTAAAGCTGAGGTCGCTTGGTACAGCTTGTGTTGATTGAGCACCAAGTCAGCATTGATTTAAAAATTAAATCCATCATTTAAATCAGGAAAAATTTTCTTCAAAGGAGTAATTGATGCTAATTGCAACTTCTGTAATCGCCAGTATCTTGGCTCTGTTGTTCATCAAACTCTCGTTTGATGTGATCCGTTTGAGAAGAAAAAACTAGGTTGCGATTGGGACAGGCGGTGTCGTTGAGCTTGAAAGAGCTATTCGAGCATATGGAAATTTCGCGGAATACGTTCCCATTGGCCTGTTCCTAATTGGAGCCCTAGAGCTTAATGTAGCACCCTTAGAGTTAGTTGCACCGCTAGGCATCCTGCTTGTAGTTGGTCGCTACTTTCATTTCAAAGGTATCAATGAGCCACCACCTCAGTTTAAGAACCGAGTTCGAGGTATGAAGTTAACCTTTGGAGCCGTTGGGTTGTCGGCAATTTCCAACTTAGTTTGGGTTGTTTACTTGATTGTCGCGGCTACTTAAGCGGAAGCGCCTTCAATAGACTTCGGTGCGGATTTGCACTCAGCACACATAAACATGCTCTGGTTGAGTAGGCGGTTGAATGTGCCTAATGCTTTTTTTAAATGAACGATTAAAACAAATTCCTATATCTAGAGTTTTTCACAAATTAGCCAGCCAACTTAATCCTTAGATCAGTTCAACTACCGCGCGAAGCTGTGAAGGGCTGCTGTATAGGTAAGTGGCAGTTGTTTGAATACTGCGGTGCCCAGCAAGCGATTTCAAAATGTGAATTGCAGTCCCTTTGTTGGCGAGGTTTGTTAAGAACGTTCTGCGACCGCTATGACTGCTAGCGCCTTCAAGTCCAGCGCCCTCGTAAAGCAGGGCAAACGTTTGTGACAAGCTGTTTGCGCTGAACCCAGCTTTAACGCTTTTTTGGCTTGCAAAGAATGGGTAGCTGCGGTCCACGCACTTTGCTTGATCAGCGTAGGCTTGCAACTCTGCTTTCAGCTTGGAACTGACAAACACCGTGCGAGCATGACGGCCTTTGGTCATATTACGACGCTGTGCCCATCCGTGATTTGTCCAAACAACTGGGCAACTCAGTGGGCATCATCCAGAAGCACTATGACAGGGCATCGGGTGAGGCAATTGTTAAAAACATCAAAGCTCCAAACGCTAAGAAGGCCCTGTTTGACACTTCAAAGGTTCGCTCCATCTACAAATCAAATAAGCTGAAATGATTCTTGATCATTTGAATAGTATGTTTTACCTAAACTTCTATTTAGGACATGGCCAGGCCAGAGAACATCAGTCCATCATTT
>Ga0214921_10002078_pt1 | contig 33123 bp, 27 predicted proteins | sample LL1505_MetaG_FD_177992 | JGI IMG/M metagenome (GOLD analysis project Ga0214921, IMG submission 177992) | Freshwater microbial communities from Lake Lanier, Atlanta, Georgia, United States - LL-1505 | ecosystem: Environmental > Aquatic > Freshwater > Lake | place: USA: Georgia | collected... | reverse complement strand
ATAATCAACGTATCATTGGTCAACTTATGGCTTGTTGTGAAGATGCTTCTGATATTCATACACAAGAACAAGCCGAAGAAGTTTTAATTAAAATTATGACAGGTGTTAATAAGACTACTACAAATGCCGTCAAAATTCTTAGAGATAATATCACAAATGATTTCTTGCCTCATGTAGGTAAGAATTACAGACGCAAAGCTTTATACTTAGGTTATATGATTCGCAAGATGATTCGCATCTATCTTGGTTATGATAATTATGATAATCGCGATTCTTATATGAATAAACGTATTGATAGTCCTGGTGTATTGCTTAGCAATCTATTCAGACAATGTTACGGAAAAATGAGTAAAGAAATCAAAGGACTTATTGAAAGAGAATTAAACCTTTGGAGAGCAAATTATAATAATACTACAACTGATATTATCAATGACAATAATATTCATCGTTATTTCAAACAATCTCTATTGGATTCATGGTTAAAATATTCACTATCTACTGGAAATTGGGGAATTAAAAGTATTGGAAGTTTCCAAAATATTCGTCAAGGTGTTTCTCAGGTATTAAATCGCATGTCTTATGCTAGTACTCTATCACATTTGAGAAGAATTAGTACTGCTATTGAGAAGAATGGTAAATTAGTACAACCTCGTAAATTAGACAATTCACAATTTAATATGATTTGCCCAGCAGAAACACCAGAAGGTGGTTCAGTTGGTTTAGTCAAGAACATTGCTCTAAGTACTATTATCTCAATTTCAATGAGCAGTACTTATATTCGTCAATTATTGGTTGAACTTGGAACAGTTATTTATGATGATAGTTATTCATATGTAGTTGAAAATAATGATAAATGGAATATTGAAACTGAAACAATTAAAAATTCACGCGAAAAGATTACTAATTATTTCAAAGAATTAGGAAATCCTAATAATGTTTATGTGCAAATTAATGGTGATATCATTGGTTATCACAATAATCCCGTTGAACTTTATAGTAAACTTAAACATAATAAGCGATGTGGTATTATTTATCCAATGACATCAGTATATTGGAATATTTTAAAAAGATGTATCTGTATCAGCACTGAATCGGGAAGAATGTATAGACCTCTATTGATTGTTGATTATGATGAAAAGACAAATCGCTGTGAACTCAGAATCCATCGTATTCTAAGAGAAAAGAAGCTATCATGGAAAGAATTTACAAATAATAAGACATTTGATAACTTCATTTGCCCTAATAATGTAAATGACGAAGAAGGATTTATTGAATACTTAGATACCAATGAATTAAATCATGCTTTAATTGCTATTAATTATTCAGAATTAACAAAAGGTATTAAGGGAAATGCTATGCCTCCTCGTTATACTAATTGTGAGATTCATGCTAGTTTGATGAATGGTATTCTGGGTGTTAATATTCCATTCAGTGACCATAATCAATCACCTAGAAATTGTTATCAATGTTTGAATGAAAATGAGAAAGTAATGTTAAGTAATGGAAATTATAAATTAATCAAAGAAATTAAGATTGGTGATGAAGTCATGTGCTTTAATCCAAAGACAAAAGAATTAGATAAATCATTGGTAGTATATCATTATAATCGTATTACAAATAAAACAGTTTATTCAGTTGAAACAATTACTGGAAGAAGTATTATCGCTACTTATGATCATAAATTTATGACAAATGATGGTTGGGTTGAAGTTGATAGATTCAACAGTTCAACAAAACTTGCGATCAATATTGGACCAGATTATGTAGATAACGAGCCTATTGAACGTATTCAAATTGATACCAAACTTTATAATGATGATTATCACATGCCTATTATCAGTCGTTTAGCTGGTTATTATATGGGTTCAAAGACAATGTTCAATAGTGAAATTGATAAAAATGATTATAATGTTGACATTAAGACAATTGGATTCAGTGATGGAATTTATAGTGTTAACTTTGAAATCTTTATTGAAAATATCATTAAAAATGTTGATAAGTGGCTATTAAAATCAAGTCAATTAGTTAAACGCGAATTTGTAGCTGGTTATTTAAGCAATGTCTTTAATATTGATACATACAAAACTGATAATATTTATGTAAATGAAATTATTAAAGAATTTGAATTACCGGACGATATCAGTTTCAATATTATCGGCTTTTATAATAAGATTGGTATTCGTTATAATAATGAAAAATTGAAGAAAATAGCATTAACTGTCGCTTATGTTGATTATTCAGACTATTATTATAAAAATGATTTGAAGAAATATTATACACTTGAAGAATTTAAGAGTATTATCACATTTGAAGGAAACTTAATGTTCTTACCATTTACTAAAAAAATAAAAGTAGATAATCATCGTATTTCTGATTTAACAATTGAAAGTGAATTTCATAGTTTCATTGGTGGTAATGGATTTGCTGTTAGTAATTGTGCTATGGGAAAACAGGCACTTGGAATTTTCGCAAGTAATTTTACAAATCGTATTGACACAATGGGACATATTATCAATTATCCACAGAAACCAATTGTTTCTACTAAATTATCAAAATATACGAATAGTAATGAATTACCATCTGGTGTAAATGCGATTGTAGCAATTATGACACATTCAGGATTTAATCAAGAAGACAGTGTTATGATCAATAAGTCAGCATTAGACAGAGGATTATTTACAAGTACCTATTACAAGGCATTTAGAGATCAATGTGCCAAGAATCACAGCTCAGGCGAAGAAGAAATATTTACTAATCCTACAAATTTAACAAAAATTAAAGAATCATTTTCATATTCAAAATTAGATGAAACTGGCTTTATACCAAAGAATACTTATGTAGATGGAAATGATATCTTAGTTGGAAAAGTAATGCCTCGTAAAATTAGTGGAAAAAATACTTATCAAGATAATTCAACTGTTATGAAAGCAAATGATGATGGTTATGTAGATTATAATTATGTTGGAACAAATAGTGATGGTTATAAATTCTGTAAAATTAGAATTAGAAAGAATAGAAAGCCAGAGGTTGGTGATAAAGTAGCATCACGATCAGCCCAGAAAGGAAGTATTGGAATGATTTATGATCATCAAGATATGCCATTTACAAAAGATGGAATTGTTCCTGATATTATTATTAATCCTCATGCTATTCCTTCAAGAATGACAATGGCACAATTGATGGAATGTATTATGGGAAAAGTAAGTTGTTATTTAGGAGCAGAAGGAGATGCCACACCTTTCAATAGTTGTACTGTTGAGAATATTGCGTCAATCTTAGAACAGACTGGATTAGAAAAACATGGAAATGAAATTATGTATAATGGAAGAACTGGTGAACAAATTAAGACAGAAATTTTCATTGGACCAACTTATTATCAAAGATTGAAACATATGGTTGCTGATAAGATTCATTGTTTGACAAAAGATCATGAAGTTCTTACAGTGAATGGATGGAAACCAATTAATGAGATTACAACTGATGATAAAGTCGCTACACTTACAAACAATGTTATAAATTATGAAAATCCGATTAGAGCTTATCATTATCCAGAATATAATGGATTGATGTATAAAATTAGTGATAATAATATTGACTTAGATGTTACTATTAATCATAGAATGTATATTCAAGAATTTGATGGTTCTAAATGGTCTCCTTATAAATTAGAGAAAGCCGAAGATATTCTTAATAAGACTGTTTCTTATAAGAAAAATGCTAAATGGACAAAACCAGATTATGAATTAGTAATTAATAATGAGAAGATTGATATGAAATTATGGCTTAAATTATTCGGTATCTTGATTTCATATTCAAGATGTGTTGATGGTATTATCTATATTGATAGAACACAGAATGAATTAGTATTACATTATTTAACATCAAAATTAAATATTGATTATAATGACTACGGAATTGTTGAACCATTCCTTTATAATTATTTGAATGAGATTAAGGGCTATCTTCCAGAATGGATTTGGGAACTAAGCACAAGACAAGCAAGAATTGTCGTGGATTATATGAATAATCATAATAATATTTATAATACTGATGATGAGAAGAAAGCAGATGATTATATGCGTCTATTAATTCATTCAGGTTGGAATGGGAACAAATCAAAATTTAATGATGGATGGAAAGTAGTAATTATTAAACAATCAAATATTATTACTAATGGAGGAAATTGTGAAATTTATAATTACTCGGGTGCTGTATATTGTCTTCAAGTTCCAAGTGAGGTATTTATGGTTAGAAAAAATGGTAAAGCAATCTGGACAGGTAATTCAAGAGGAAGTAATGGACCGATAGTTATGCTTACTCGTCAATGCTCAGAAGGAAGAGCAAGAGGTGGTGGACTGCGATTAGGTGAAATGGAAAGAGATTGTTTCATCGGTCATGGTACTGCTTCATTCTTGAAAGAAAAGATGTTAGATTGTGCTGATAATTACAGAGTATTTATATGTAAAGAGTGCGGTATGATTGCGAATGTAAATCCTGATAAGAATATTTATAAATGTAATCATTGTAAGAACGCAACAAATATTGTTCAAATTAGAATTCCTTATGCGTTTAAATTATTAACACAAGAATTATATACAATGAATGTTATTATGAGATATATATGTAATAATTAAAAAAAATATTTATGAAAAATAAGGATGCCTAAGAATAAACAAGATTTTTTGTTTTACAAAGAACAACTAAAAAAAAAGCAAGCAAAACTAAAAGACAAAGAAGCAAAATTACTTTTTAAAGAGAAGATTTTAAAAAGAAAAGAAGAAGAGCAAGAAAAAAAGAAAGAAAAGAAAATTAAAATTAATGAAAAATTAAATAAGAAATACAAAGAAATTAAAAAACGCGAAGAACGTCTAAGACAAAATGAAGAACGTAAGTTACAAAAAGAAAAAGAAATTAAAAAACGCGAAGAACGTCTAAGACAAAATGAAGAACGTAAGTTACAAAAGGAAAAAGAACTTAAAAAACGCGAAGAACGTCTAAGACAAAATGAAGAACGTAAGTTACAAAATGAAAAAGAACTTAAAAAACGCGAAGAACGTTTAAAACAAAATGAAGAACGTAAGTTACAAAAGGAAAAAGAACTTAAAAAACGCGAAGAACGTTTAAAACAAAATGAAGAACGTAAGTTACAAAAGGAAAAAGAACTTAAAAAACGCGAAGAACGTCTAAGACAAAATGAAGAACGTAAGTTACAAAAGGAAAAAGAACTTAAAAAACGCGAAGAACGTCTAAGACAAAATGAAGAACGTAAGTTACAAAAGGAAAAAGAACTTAAAAAATATGAAGAACGTCTAAGACAAAACGAAGAACGTAAATTACAAAAAGAAAAAGAACTTAAAAAATATGAAGAAGTATTAAAAGAAAAAGAAATTAAAGTTAAGAAAATTAAAGAAGAAAATGCTAAAATTAAGTTACTTCAAGATAAATTAAATATTGAAAAAGAAATTGAAAAATTAGAAGATATACTTAAAGCAAATGATGAACAAATTGAAAAAAATAAATTAGAAATTAAATTATTAAAAGAAATAAATAAAAAACTTTAATTTAATTTTACATCTTGATATTCCTTATATATAAATTTAGGCATTATACTACCAACTTGGGTTTCTTGAAAAGCCTTATCAAAATCTGTTCCTTGAAATAATAATTTAGATTCAGTAAAAATTGGTTGTGTTAATTGAGGTTGTCCAAGACTTGTACAAATTGGTGCGCGACGATTAAGGTCTGACTTGTTACTGTCTTTATAATTAATTGGATCATAAATTCTATAATAAAGTTCTGCATTTTGTGGTAATCTTTTAATTTTTTCTTGTGCTACATCAGGCATTTCTAAATTTTCTATTTTTTCTTTATTGTTATTGTAATGCTCAATAATACTTAAATAATGTTTTATTTTTTGTTTATCATCTAAGATTTCAGAGTCAGAAATTGCTGATTTTAAAAGAACGTTAAATACATTTGGAAAGGTATTTTTAATAAATTCATTTAGATCTATATCTTTATTTAAAACATCTTTTACTTTTAAAATATCTTCTTTAATAGTTGTAATATCATTATCAATATCATCTTCCATATTATTAATATTATTAATTTTTTGTTGTGCTATCATTTTTAACTCTAAAATATTGAAATGTTTATTGAATAAATCTAATAAAACTTTTTTACTTAGAACATAAGTTGATAATATTTCTGTCTCAAAATTAATATAATTAATATTTTCAAGCATAGATATAAAAAGATAATCGTTTAATTGTAAATGAATAAAACAGTCTTTTAAAGGTTCTACCATTGTGTCAGGTGCTTCTTTTTTATGTACAACTTTATATATCTTCATTATTCTTGTTAATAAGTTTTTCTTGGCAATTGAGCTTTCCATATCATTATTATAACGATTATCTTGTATTCTAATTAATTTATCATATTCAGGTGAATTAAATAAATATTCTTTTAATTGAGTTGTATCAAAATAAGCAAATTTATTCATTTCATCGGCAGTTGGTGTTCTTTCTAAAATAGATTTAAATAATGTAATTAAGTCATATTCAGTTAATTTAATTTTTTGATTAGGATTTGAAGGTAATAAATTATCATCTATTAATGTTTCAATTGTATCATAATTAGTAGTAGATGCTGTAAATTTTTCAACTTTATTATAAGAAGATTTATATAATATAACTAGAAATATTAAGAAAATTAATATAATAATACTTGTAATAATTAATCTCATTCTATTATTAATAAATAATTATATATAATTATTTAAAAAATGTGAAAAATGAGAAAAATAAGAAAAATTTGCGTATAATTGAACTAATTTCATGTAAAACTCTATAATGATAAATTATAAACCCTATTAAAATAAAACCTAATATTAAAAAAATCATCTTTATTATAATAATAATTTTAATTTATAGAAATAAATGGTGAATTATTATAAGAAATATTTTGAAGATAATTTAAAAATAAATTCACAATCAAGTTATTTTATTGGGAGACGTGATAAACATGCCATAGGACATTTTACAGATACATTAAGCGACGAATATAAGAAAAAAATACAAAAATTATATTTAAAATATATCAAACATGCGTCAAAAGAAGTTGAATTACAATTAGTATTAGAATTTATTAAAAAATATTATGATTATAATTTAGATTTATATTTTATTATAAGTTCGTTTGAGAATGAATTGACTTATTATTATCATAAATTTAAAACTTCTTATCCTAAAAAATTTGAAAAATCAAGAATGTCTGATTTTCATAAATATATTCATTCAATTATAAGAAAAATAAAAGAAGGTTGTAAGTTAAAGATAACTGTTCCTTATATAGTTTGTAAACATTTTTTAGAACAAATTAAAAAAATTAAAGAATTTAAATATTTTTATTTATTTATTAATAAATATTACTTACCTAAATGTCGTAAAACGATTGGCTTATGTCATTTAAAAAATGGTAAAACCATATATAAATTATTAATTAAAAATACACTTGGAATGAAAAAATCACCGAAAGTAATACACAATTTAGGTTTAAAATTATTAAAAGATAGTAAATTAAAAACAATCAAAAATGATAATTATAAATCAAAAGAAGATTTTTTTGAAGATTGTAAAAGAATTGCTCAATATGTATATGATGATTTGATTGATAAATATTTTCATTTTAAACCTAAAAAGTCGTTTGATCTTAAATCAGTTCCTGAAATATTAGAAAAAACTAATCCACTAGCTTATTATGATCCATCTGAAAATGAAGTTTATATTAATTTATATTATTATAATGTATGTACGAAATCATCAATTTATTCATTATTAACTCATGAATGTATGCATAAATATCAACATATGTTTATGCAAGAATATAAATTAGAAAAATATCAAATTTATGGATATGATAATTTAGCATTAATTGAAGGTTTTGCGCATTATATGGAGATATATATTCCAAATTATGATGATAGTTCAAATGAATATACTATATTAAGAAAAGTTAGATTAGTAGTTGATACAGGTATTAATTATTATGGATGGACATATAAAAAGGCATTAAATTTTATGAATAAATATTTACCAAAACGCGAAAAAGATAATATTAATGAAATTAGCAGATATATTTCTATGCCAACACAAGCTTTATGTTATACACTTGGAAAATATGAGATAATTAGACTACGTGATAAATTTTTAGCAGAAAAAAAAGGAACAATTAAAGATTTTCATCATAAATTATTAATAAATGGTGCTGTATCATTCATTTATTTAGAAAAAACATTATTTTTATAATTAGTAATTATAGAATAATGAATAATCAAGAGTTTTGTAATAAAGTTGTTACAATTCCCCAATTTATTGGCACATGTTGGTTTAATGCCATCTTAATGGCTATTTTATATAGTCAAAATTCGCGTAAATTATTGCTTCATGATAATATTTATGAAAAAGAAAAAGGCAAAAACAGATTATATAGAGTTATAAATGACATATTACTTGATAATTATATTACACGAGAAAATGGAATAAAATATTTTAATGTATTAAAACCAGAGAATATTATTACTAGTTATTTACCAGACATTGATAAAATGAATAAAAAATTTATGTTAAAAAGAGGTTGGTATTTTTACATATATTTACCTAAGTTTTTAACTGTTTTGGGAAAATCATGTATGACATTAGACAGATATAAAGGAGAACATTATATAAATTTGTTAAAAATATTTGATTTTTATAAAACAAAATTAACAGGACATGGTGTTCATATAAAATTATTACCAAATTATCAACAATTATTATTAGAACAAAAAACTAATCCTGATTATTTAATTGTAAATCGTTTAACAAATAATGATACAGAGAAAGATAATGCGTTAGATGCAATGATACGAACAGTTGATGTAGAATCTATAATTGGAAATAATAAAATTAATTTGAATAACATGAAGTTAAAAAATACTGGTAAACGATTTAAAGGGCTTGATAATCTTGAAAAAATAATTGAATATAATGGCGATACTTATGTATTAGATTCTTGTTTATTAGCAAATTATAATAAAACTTCAAGAGGTAATAATCATGCAATTTGTGGAATATCTTGTAAAAACAATAAGTATGTTTATAATGGCTGGATGAGAACTACTAATGACCCATCAATTGTTGATAAAAGTTTATTTAAACATGATAATATGCCATGTGAATTAATGAAATATGATTGGGACGTTAATAATCCTCGTAATAAATTTTGTTTAAATCATAGATTATGTCAATTACCTATGATTGATAAAACAGTCAAATATGATTTATGTTTCTCTTTTGGAAAAGGAGTGCGTAGTGTAATTTATGTTAAAACAAATAAAAATTTTAAATCATTAGATGATGATTCTAAATCATCTCCTAAAAAACAAGTATCTATTAAAAAGACTGTTAAGAAGACTGATAAGACTGATAAAAAACCAAAAGAATGTCCAGAAGGCAAAGTATTAAATCCTCTAACAGGACGTTGTATTAAGATTAAGACTAATAAGAAGACTGATAAGAAAGATGATAAGACTGTTAAGAAAGATGTTAAAAAGACTGATAAGAAAAAGAAGGAATGTCCAGAAGGTAAAGTATTAAATCCTCTAACAGGTCGTTGTATTAAGATTAAGACTAATAAGAAGACTGATAAGAAAGATGATAAGACTGTTAAGAAAGATGTTAAAAAGACTGATAAGAAAAAGAAGGAATGTCCAGAAGGTAAAGTATTAAATCCTCTAACAGGTCGTTGTATTAAGATTAAAGCTGTAAAGAAAGATGATAAGACTGTTAAGAAAGACGTTAAAAAGACTGATAAGAAAAAGAAGGAATGTCCAGAAGGCAAAGTATTAAATCCTCTAACAGGTCGTTGTATTAAGATTAAGAAATAATTATTTTTTGATTATTTATAAAAAAAATAAATAATGAATATAGATATGACTATTGATAATGAAAATTTTTGTAAAAAAGTTGTAACTATTCCACAATACATAGGCACATGTTGGTTTAATGCCATTTTAATGGTTTTATTGTATAGTCAAAATTCGCGTAAATTATTACTACATGATAATATTTATGAAAAAGCAAAAAGTTCAAATGAATTATATAAAATATTAAATGATATATTACTTGATAATTATATTTCACAAAAAAAAGCAATGAAATATTATGAAAAATTAAAACCTGAAACAATAATTCAAAACAACTTAAAAACAATAATTGACAAACCAACAATGGATTTTATTTTATCAAGTGGTTGGATAATTGATGTATTTTTACCAAAATTTATTGAAATAATTGGTAAAACATGTTTAACATTGGATGAATATAATGGCGAATTTTATATTAATGCTGTTAAAGCAATTAATTTAGATGTTGTATTACAAGCTGATAATACAACTCAAAATTTTGCTTCATTAAATAAAAACTATATAAATATATTAAATGAAATACGCAAAATTAATAAAAAAGAAATTGAAAATCCTGATTATTTATTTGTGAATTTTAATAAAAAGAATGATGTATATGGATTATATGACGCATTTTTTAAACTATTAGAAAAAAAAATTAAAGATAAAGAAAAAATTAATGTTAAAAAATATAAAAAACCTTTTAAAGGACTTGCTAATCTTGAAAAAGTAATTGAATTTAATGGTGATACTTATATATTAGATTCTTGTTTATTAACCAATTATAACAAATATCAAAGAGGTAATCATGCGATTTGTGGAATATCATGTAAAAACAATAAGTATGTTTATAATGGTTGGATGAGAACTACTAATGACCCATCAATGGTAGTAAATAAAAGTTTATTTAAAAAAGATAATTTACCATGTGAATTAATGAAATATGATTGGGACGTTAATAATCCTCAAAATAAATTTTGTTTAAATCACTCAAAATGCAATTTACGAAGTATATCTAAATCAACTGATAGCGATTTATGTTTTTCATTTGGAAAAGGTATACGAACTGTTGTATATGTTAAAACAAATAAAGATTTTAAATCAATGGAAATCAAAGAAAGTGTTCTTACTAAAACTAGAAAAACTGAGAAAATAGGAAATACATGTCCAAAACCTAGACGTCCTATTGATGGTAAATGCGAAGAAGGTAAAGAAATAAGAACAAATAAACAAGGTTTTTTATGTTGCTATAAGACTAAAAAAGATCCTTCAACTAAAAATACTTGTCCAAAACCTAGACGTCCAATTAATGGTAAATGCGAGAATGGTCTCAAAATGAAAATGAATAAACAAAATTTTGAATGTTGCTATAAAAAATAAATAATTATTATAGATAATGGATAGAGATTTTTGTAATAAAGTTGTTACAATTCCACAATCAGGTGGAACATGTTGGTTTACAGCTATTTTAATGTCTTTATTATATAGTCAACATTCGCGTAAAATATTATACAATCATTTTGAACAATTTAAACACACAGATGAATTGGCAAATCTCTTAGATAAAATCTTAAAATCACATTATGTAGATCCTAAAAAGGCAGAAGAATTTTTTTTAAGATATTCAAGTGAACACATATTAGATATTATACGTTATATGGATGGTATTAGAATTAATCAATTATTACTCAATAAAATGAAGATATTTGGTGCTTATCCATATGTATTTTTACCAAAATTTATAAGACGATTAAATAAAACTTGTTTAACTCTTGATTATTATGGTCATACATTTTATACTGGAATAAATGAATATATTGATCATGGTATTGTTGGTGATCAATTAACATTAATTAATAATTTAGAAGGAGGTGTAATTAATACACCTGTTTTTTTATCAATTGTTAGAGATGCTGTAATGTCTAATCCTGATTATATTTGTATTAATATATGGAATTATAATACAGCTAACACTCCAACACCATATTATGCTACATTTTTAGATAGAGGTATCAATACACCAGAAATATCTGATGGAATAAAATTACATAAATACGATGTTGATGTTAAAGGATTATATGAGTTTAAGGATGAAATAATGTATAATGGAGAGACATATGTTTTAAATTCGTGTATTTTAGGAAATTATAATGAAGTTAATACTAACCACGCAATTGCTGGAATCGTTTGTAAAAATGGGAAATATGTTTATAATGGATGGACTTATAAAACAGTTGACCCCGCAATGATGGCTCTTGGAATTGCTAAAAATGAATTACCATGTTTTTTAGTACCATATAGATGGGATGTTAATAATCATTATGAAAGATTTTGTTTAAATCCAGCAGCTTGTAGTGTTGAAAGAATACATCAAACAAGACGTGATTTATGTTTTTCATTTGGAAGAGGATTAAGAGTTGTATTATATGTAAAAAAGACAAATATTAAATCTATTGATGAAAATGATTATTCTCCAAAATCTAAAAAAAAATCACATACTATATTAACTGAAATGAAACCAAGCAAGCATCTACATGACATATATAAAACACTTAGTGTAGAAAAATCAGATAGAAGTAGTCCTTCGCCCCTTCAATCAATTTTAGATAGCAGAATTTCTAAATCTAATTATGTTCAAGATAAATATAAAACTAATAGTGATAGTACTAGTAGTTTATCTCGTCTTAGATCAATATCTGCTAATTATAAAACTCAAAGTAGTGATATTTTAAAAGATTTGTCACCTTCTCATTCATCTTCTAAACATTCATCGCCTAAAAAACCTTCTACAACTTCTTCATCATCGCGTAAAAAATCGTCAGTATCATCTTCATATAGTAGAGGTTCTAAATATTTCTCTTCTGCCTCAGTAAAAACTGATAAGTCTTTATATGTATCTCCTAAAAGACCTAAGTTATTAATAAATAGAAATAAAGAAGAAATTGAGGATAGAATAAATGAATTACTAGAAAATAATAAAGGTTTATTATTAACTAATAAAAATATTATGGCACAAATTAAAAAACTTAAATTAAAAATTAAATTATTATAGAAATATAATGGCTGTTACAAATAAATTAGATTTAACATTAAAAAATCAAGTCAATGCTAATATTAATGATTTATTTTCAATTTTTTATAAAGAAAAATACGAAATAAATAACGATAATATATATAATTATTTAAAAACACAAAAAATTGGAAGTGGTCATGATGAATTATTAAAGACACAAAAAAAACAAATTTTACATTATAAACTCAAAATTAAGGAATCAATCATTGCTAAAATAACTAATATGGGTATTAATATTGATCAATATGAATTGGAAAAAAATAATCATATTAATACATTAAGTTTACTACAATATAAGCCAGACCAAATTGAAATAAAAATAAGAATTGAAATTGAGAATATTGATGACAGTAACATTATAAATATTTTTTATTTAATCTATTTTCTTCATCTTAATAGTAATCTTACATTACACGATGATGATAATGACGATGATTATTCAAAAAAAATTAAAGAATTTAAAAAAATTCGTATAAATTTAAAAGAATTAAATGACACATATATATCAGAAGAAAATTTACAAATATTTATTAAAATTAAAAATCAAATTGATACATTAAAAGATATACAAATAATAACTGGTTTATCGCAATATGATACTATTAGTAAAATTTTATTAACATATATTAAAGATAAAAACACAGATATATTAATATATAAAAATATACCAGAAAATCTTTATTATAAAATAGAAATATCTACAAAAGATGATAAATATGAATGTAAAATGTATTTACTTAATAAAGATGATACGAACATTAAAAAATATTTAGAAAAAATATCAAATGGTAAAAAAATAGAAATACATCATATGTAACTGATTAAATATGAATTAGTAGATTTTAAAAGTTTTTCTATAATTTCGCTTGAAATCTCATTGACAACATTATCATCATACATATAAAACTTGCTATTATTTTTGTTTAGGCACATTGCTACATAATGACCATTTTCTAAACTTCCATAATGTAATCCTATGCTATTTAAAGAATATTCTTTTTGTAAACTTAGTTTTGGAGTTGTTATAATTGGTATGTTATTTTGTTGAAATCTATTTAAGGAGATGAAAAGAACATCTGGAAATTTCCAAATAGTTGTTTTTTTACTATAAGCAGAATTGATTTTACATTTATCACATACCCATGAGTCTTTACAATGAACATCATTTGTAAAACGATGAAGTAATAGATCGCGAATAGATGATTCTTCATTGACATCTAAATCAATATAAATAAATGGTTCAAATGTTCTATTGATATCACCACAACTTAAACATTCAACTGAATGTAGATAAGAACCTTGAAGAAGATCTAAAATATTACTTTTTTTAAAATCATTATGTTTTGCTATCTTATAAGTATGTTCATCAAAGATGTTTGAATAATTTGAATTGTAACTTAAAGATATAGCAGTTTCATCGTGGATTTTTTGAATAATAAATAAATATAATTCACATATATCATTTTGTTCAAATTTTCTAAAATAATTTTTAAATATTTCATAAAAATTATGAATAAATCTTCCTGGATTCACTGAATTATTTGAAGATTCAAGAACCTTAAACAAGTCTTTTAATTCATAAGTAATTGTTCCTTCTGGTGTTTCTGAATTTAAAATAATTTCTTTAATTTTATCATTCCTATATAAGACCTGTAAAAGACTATTTATTGAACATGTAGCACCAAGATTATTCAATCCTTGCATATTTTTTATATAATGTATTAAATATATTTCTTAAACAACTTCATTTTTTTATTAATTTCTTAAAGGTTCGTAAGAAAGTTCAGATGATTTTTCAAGATCATCAATTTGAATATTAGATTTTCCATCATCGTGCTGTTTATAATAAGGTTGATTTATATTCGCATAAATATTTAGATTTACATTTGAAAGAAATGTGTCTATTTGTTGATTAATTGGAAATAGATGTTCAAAATCTATTATTTTTTTACAAGCTTTTGTATTTATAACATAAGAACTTAAACAAAAGAAATGATTGACTTTATAAAGATCATCATAAATTAGTTCTTTATCATAGCAATGTTTTGGATTAGATAATAAATAAATGTCCCAGTCTTCTGGTAAATTATTTATTCTTTCTAAAATATCATTAAATTTAATATCACTAGCATGAACATCATCCTCAAATATTAAACAATAATCATTAATATTATTATAAACAATTGTCTTCCAAGTTTTTACATGAGATAAATAACATCCTACTGCTCCTACTGTTGGTAATTCATAATGATATTGTCTTCTTTTATTTTTTAAACTCTGCTTTCCAACTTCACCAAGAACAGAATTTAAATATTTATCATTTAAATTATTACCATCAATAGCATCAATCTTATAGAATTCAATTGGAAAATTATAATTACTTGTAAATTTGTGAAATCTATCTTTTCTATAATCTAAATTTATTACAAAAATTTTCATTATTATAAAATAAAAAATATTTTATTCATCATAAAATAATTGTATTATTTCAACCATTTTTATTGTTTTATTTTCAAGCCAATAATTTATGGTATTATATAAAACTTGTAATCGTTCATTCCATTCTTTTTCTTTTGATTTTTTTATACTACATAATCCAGATTTATTTATTCCCCAACATGATGTTATTTTATTTTTAGAAGTTTCATAATCATCTGGATTAAATCTTATAAATATTATTGGTCTATGATCAACGTCTTTTGATAATTCCATAATTCTTTTATTTTCACACGAACAATCATAATCAATATGTTGATTTTCATCAACTTCAACAATTATTATTTGAAATCCTAAGTCAATAAATATATCAGGTCTTCTTCTTGAACAGCCTCCTTGAATTATTTTATCAGTTATAATATCAATTTTATTAAATTGATTTTTTACATATTGTGAAACAGCAATTTCTTTTGTTTTATAATTTTTAGCCATTGGTTTATCAGGAAACAAATGCATTGAACAATAAGCACAATATCCATCATATTTATTTGTAATACGCGTATTACACCAAATTGATTTACATATTGGACTTATAATATTATTCATATCATCTAATTTACAGCTTTTACAATATTTAGCATTTTTATTATCAGGAAATCCAAATGACGGTATTTTTAATTTACATTTAATACATTTTTTACTTTTAATATCAATCATACCATCTAATTTACAACTACTGCAATATTTGGCAATTTTATCATCAGAAAATCCAAATGACGGTATTTTTAAATTACATTTAATACATTTTTTACTTTTAATATTAATCATACCTTCTAATTTACAACTGCTGCAATAATTAGCAATTTTATCATTAGGAAACCCAAATATTGGTCTTATTAAATTACATTTAATACATTTTTTACTTCTAATGTCAATCATACCATCTAATTTACAGCTTTTACAATAATTAGCAATTTTATCATCAGGAAAACCAAAGTTTGGTAGTTTTAAATTACATTTAATACATTTTTTACTTTTAATATCAATCATACCATCTAATTTACAACTGCCGCAATATTTGGCAATTTTATCACCAAGAAAACTAAATATTGGTATTTTTAAATTACATACAATACATTTTGAATTTATAATATTAATCATACCATCTAATTTACATTCTTTACAATAATTAGCAACTTTATCATTGGGTAATCCAAAATATGGTTGTTTTAAATTACATATAATACATTTTTTACTTTTAATATCAATCATACCATCTAATTTACAACTGCCGCAATATTTGGCAACCTTATCATTTAAATTACCAAATATTGGTCTTTTTAAATTACATATAATACATTTTTGATGTTTAATATCAATCATATCATCTGATTTACAGCTTTTGCAATAATTAGCAACCTTATCATTTAAATTACCAAAGTATGGTTGTTTTAAATTACATATAATACATTTTTGATTTTTAATATCAATCATACCATCTAATTTACAGCTTTTGCAATAATTAGCAATTTTATCATCAGGAAAACCAAAGTATGGTTGTTTTAAATTACATATAATACATTTAATAGGCATGATTTAAATTAAAAATATCAAAAAATCATTTTTTTTTAATTCTTCCATTTATGACCACAAATAATACAATTATAGAAGATAGTCATAGACTCATCACCACTTCTAGTTTGTAATTCATAATATGAAATCTTATTATTCTTACATTTACCGCATTTGATAGCATCAGTCATAGAAACTTGTTTAATTTCATAAGCAGCCTTAAATTTAAGCTTCTGTTTTTCAATGATTGTCTCCCATCTTTCAGGAAAGATTTCTTCACAATTCATATAAGGTAATTTATGTGGAAAGAATTCTTTTTTCTTAAATCTTTCAATCAATTGTTTATTTTGAATATAAGTATCTTTATTTAGATTTGAATATACTGATCTGGCAATATTTAAATAACTATCTGTAAATAAATCACAAGCCCATGAAAGAGGTATTTTAAGAGAATTGGCATAATCAATTGTTGAATTGAATATTCCTATTTCTAAATCAGCTGCTTCGATGGGATCAAGACTAATATCATTAATAAGTAAATTTTTTAGTTTATTTCGTATCTCATGCTTATTATTGGTATTAGATACAGCAGTCATTAATGAATTAATTGTTAATTAAATATATGTCATTTTTTTTATATAATGCCAAAAAATAAAAAAATGATTAATTTTATTTAAAGAAATATTAAGAAAGATAAATAAAGCAACAATGAGTTCCCCTATTCTTCCCAAGAGTGTTGAAGTTTCAAAGTTTAAATATTCTGAAATTAAGACTTTATCATCTGGTTCAAGAAGCATTTATGTAAATTATGGTTCTCAAAAACTTCGTGTTCAAACTCCTGTAATGTTTATGCCTTATGGTATTGGAGAAGGATATGAAGATAAGACTATTAAAAATCCAGAAGTTAAGAAGAATGTTGACAAGAAATATGATATTACTATTTCATTCAAAGGTGTTGATGAAAATGCTAAGATTCAAACCTTCCTTGATAAGATGAAAGAAATTGAACAAGAAATCATTGACAAAGCATTTGACAATCGTGAAGCTTGGTTCAAGGATGATTATGATGGCAATAAAGCTTTCGTAGCTCGTATGTTTTCACCAATGATTAAGATTGACAAAGATAAGAAGACTGGAAAAGTTGTTGGCAAATATCCACCTACATTCAAGGCTAAAATTCCTTATGATGGTGAGAATGATAAATTTACATTTGATGCGCTTGATATGGAGAATAATGAGATTGACTTCAAAGAGGTTCTTCCTAAACTCAAAGGAGGCAAGACACAACTTATTATTGAAATGGCTAGTATCTGGATTGCTGGTGGCAAATATGGTCTAACTTGGAAAGTTGTTTCAGGTAAGTTCCAGCCATCAATGATGAATAAAATGGTATTCTTAGAAGATAGTGACACTGAAAAGGCTGTTAAAGAAGAAGATGAGGAAGACGATGAAAATCATGAGAATGAAGATGATGTTTCGCCTGCCGCAACAGCTTCTAAGCTTGAAACTACAATTCCAAATAGTGATGGTGAAGAAGAAACAAGTGAACAAGATGATAAGGAAGAGAAGGAAGAACCTGTTAAGACAGCAACAAGAGGAAGAAAAACAACTAAAAAGTAAATAAGATAATAGCTATAAAAGATGCCATAATAACTCTGGCTAATATAGATGGTTCATTTTTGTCATTTAATAATACAATCCAATTATTAAATATCATATTCAGCAATTGAAAAGCATAATTATTTGATAATAATAAATATAATATAAATCCCATAATAGCCGTTTTAAGCTTCATTGAATATAAAAAATCAGGTAATTTCTTTTTTTTATCTTCGCTATTCATTATTCATTATATTAATAAAATATAAAATTTCCATAGAGTTGAAAATTGTTGCTGCGCTTAATGGTGGGAATTGATTAACAGAAATGATATTAGGCGTCTCAATATCAACCATCCAATCAGGAATATTATTATAAAAATCGTCACTATATAAAGCAATTGACTTTATAAAGTTACAGCATAACATGAATCGTTCATTACCATTTTCAAACAGTCTTATAATTTCTCTCGCAAAATCATAAAAGACGTTATTATCAGTTATATTTATGAAATATTCTGCTGCTTCTTCATTATTTCTTGAAACAACTTTAAAAGTTTTGATGACATTTTTAATTTGAATTGAAGTTAATTTTAAAAACCAACGCGTATCATTATAAAATCCAATCTTTTCAATGATTTGTGAAACATCTGTAAAAGCTTGATGTGTAGAACTCCATTCAAATCTATTTATTTTTTTATGAGGATTTAATTTAAAATATTCAATATAAATATTTAAATTCTTAATAATATTATCAGGTATCTCTTGTTTTGTATATGGATTCCATTTACCATTTGTATCTATGAAATATTTTAATTCAGTAGCAATAAAGAAGTAATTTGTATTATTTTCACTATAAATAAAAAGCCTATTTTTATCAATATCATTTATATTATCCATCGTAAAAGGGTCTTCTGTGTTATTTAAAATGATATCAGGATTATAGACGTGTTTTTTTATATTCTTATAATTAAAAAAAAAATTTATTTTCTTAATCTTTTTAATATTTTCTTCGTCTTTTTCAATCATATAAGTATTCATATTTAACTTATAAATATTTTCAACAATATCATTCATATTTTTAAGATAAGTAAGATCATTAAAATGATTTAAAAGACTCATTGGTCTTGAAAATAAGGTTTTTAAACACGCCTTAAATATAAATTCTTTTGTATAAATATCATCTGAATTATATATGTATTTAAAGATATTATAAATTTCATTTGTATTTATGTCATTTCTTCCAATAGCTTTATTGATGATATCATAAACAATATTATAATTATTAGAATGGATAGCGCAATAATTATTATATTTAGAAGTAAAACAACAGGACTTGCAACTGTTATTTCTTCTATATATACAAAAGTTCATTATATTAATAATATAATATAATCATTAAATAATTTCGGGTATTAAAATTCCAGCATTAACATAAGCATAATAATCGTAAAATTTACCTTTCAATTCAACATATTTATTACCCTTAATAATTGCTACACGACCTTTACCTCTACTATCAATCTGTAATTTGCGATGCTTCATAATCTTATAATCATTGACTATATCTGTTGTATATGCTAAGTCATTCATATTAACACCTATTGCCCATCTATAACATTTAAAAGTATTTGTTAAAGGTTTGTTTTGCTTAGAGTTAATTACACAGTCAAATGAAGCACTCTTCAACATATTTAAAAATTTATTAATGATTGCTTTCTTTTTCTCGGCAGTTTGTAAAATATGTTCATCTGTTGACAATCCTTTATCATTCTTTTCAATCTGAAAATCACTTTCTTTTTGTTTTTTAGTTAATCTCATAATATAACTAAAAACTTGAACATTTCTATCTTCTTTTGGTAATGCTTCGTGAGAACATGAACGAATTGCGCGACCGACAACTTGTTCAATACGAACATTGTTCCAGAAAGGTTCAACTAATAAAACTCTTCTAACATTTTTTAAAGAAATACCTTCTGCTCCACTTTGGGTAATACAGAAAATTTTAACTAATTTGCCATAAAGTTGTTCAGGATTTTCTGGAAGAAGTTTTCTCATTTCATTAGAAATATTTTTAAAATCATTATTAAAAAGATTCATTAATAATCGTGTTTTATCCTTGTCTTGGTCAAAAATAATATAACGCTTATTATCATACTTGGGGTCAAAAACATCATCATCGGCAAAATAATATTCGTTATCAACCTTCTTTAATGACACTTGTTTGTAACCTTGTCTATTCAAAACTTCTGATAATATTCCTAAACCTTCAACAGAACGGAAAGATGAATAAATTAAAACAGAACCAGGTGATTCTTGAACATCTGTAATTATTTTGGCAAACTTAGGACTATAAAACTTTTTAAGATTTTCATAATCTAATGCATCACTAGCATATAATTTATCTAACATTGCTTTTAGTTGTATTGTATATTCGTCTGCTACTTTTACTTCTTTCTTTTCTTTTTCTTCGTCTTCATCATCATCATCAAAATCATCATTTAATTTTAATAATTTCTTAATATCTTTTGGATAAACTCTTTCAATCTCTTCTGGGAAACTAAAATTACAAACAGCTCTTGTAAAGGCACGATAAACAGAAGTGTTTTCAGCGAATAATCCATTTCCTTTCTTTTTATTTAAATCCTGTTTAATCTCATAATTTCTTGCTTCGGCATAATTTTTAAATTGAGCATCCGTCATATTTAAGTAATTGATTACTGGTGGTAATACAGTCGGGAATAAATCACTTCCGCTTATACTATAATAACTTACAGTTCCTAAAATACGTCTCATAAATAAATCATCGTTTTTAACAACAGGATTATCTTCATCTGTTGTATCTAAGAAATATCTATTAAAACCATCTTTTGTATTTGGAAGAGCATTAAATAATTGAGTTGTAAATCTTACACCAATCTTAATTCCCTTTATTTCATTCAACTTAGATATAATTGTTTCAATGACCTTATTGACTGTCATTCCCCAATTATCTTTATAGATATAATTATTGGCATCTCGTTTAAAGCCTTTTGGTAATAATGATATTTGTATTTTACGATTTTCATTATCAATATTATATTCATCTATAAAAACATCTAATTTACTTTTAGTTATTTGTTCTTTAAAATCATCAGTTGTTATTAATTTAGAAGCCTTTGTATAATTTAATTCATAAACAGTCATATAACCGCGAATTAAATTGATAAGTGTAGCTATTTCATATGGATTATTAATCATTGGTGTACCAGATAATAGAAGTATTTTAGCATCATTCGCACTCATTAAATGGGAATAAATAGTTCTTGCTAAGACACTACCATTCACAACACGACTAATAAAATTATGGATTTCATCAATGATTACAAATGAATTATCAAATGGAGAAGATCCTAAACTTTTAATTAATTTAGATGATAAACCATTATAACTTATGAAGGTATAACGATTTTTTATAATATGAGATGTTGTAATACGAATGTTAAGTTTGTCGTCGTCATCAGATGTAGTTTTTATAATGATTGATTCTGGAACATCACTCTGATATAAGGGAACCCAAACTAAACCATCTTTTTTAATGATTTTATCAGTAATTGCGTATTTAGTTTCAAGAATTTCTAATGACTTTTTATTAGATTTTGAAATCTTAATTAAAGTCCAATCTTTCTTTAAATTAAGTCCAACTGAACTAATTTTTAAAATTTCATTTTCATAATTGACTGCTAATGAAGCAGGACTTAAAACAAATATCTTCTTTCTTTCAATATAACCTTCTGCGGCTGCTATGGATGCTCCTGATTTACCTGAACCTAATTCATGATATAATAAAGCACCTCTATAAGGACTATCAAATTGTATATAATCTTTTACGAGTCTCTGTTGAGGATATAGGTTAATAGTATTTTCATCTTTATCTTGGCAAACACCGGCATCACAATCACATGCAGGTTTTTTTAAAAAAGCGTCATATTTTGATGGCTTAAAATCTTTATAAATTTTTTCATTGTAGCCTATGCGATTGGGTAATAACCATTCAATTGGTTTAACTTCATTCTGCATTTTCTATTATTATATAAATATAAATATATATATATTATTGATGATAAATATTATTATTGATAATCGCGAGACTGAATTATATAAAGATATTATTGAACGCGACTTAGATAAGTATAAAGACAAAATAACAATCACAAAAGAACAATTAGAACTTGGTGATATTATTATTAAAATTGACGATGATTTAGATTCTACTTTTGTTTATGAAAGAAAGACTATGAATGATATGATAAGTTCTGTTAAAGACGGTAGATATAAGGAACAAAAAACAAGGCTTATGTCAAATTATGAGAATATTAATTATATCATTGAAGGGACTGACATCATTTGTTCAAATAATAGTCATAGCCAGCAATTATTAACAAGTATTTATTATTATTCAATGTATAGAGATAATATTAATGTCTTATTTACTAAGAATGTAAGAGAAACTGTAACATTAATCTTGTTGATTTCCACGAAAATGGTTGATAAACCTGATAATTTTAAAAAACAATCAAAAGAAGATAAAGAACAAAAAGAACCAATTGAATATATTGATGTCTGTAAAATAAAATCCAAAAAGATAAGCAATATTGATAAAGATACGTGTTATCTATTACAATTATCACAGATTCCAACAATATCTAAACAACTTGCTAAGAATATTAAGGAAGTTTATCCAAATCTAAAATCATTATTGGCAATTTTAGAAGATGAAAAAAGAATTGAAACATTAATGAAAATTTCTGGAATTGGTTTAAATAAAGCTAATAAAATTGTTGAATATTTATGCGACTAATCTTATTATTGCTTAATTTTAGAGATAAACAAAGTGAATAATTATTGATTTTAACCAATTTAATAATTTCTTTGAGTGTTTCATGTTGATCTTTGGCTTGAACTGACATATTTATTTCAGGATACCATTTATAACCATTGAGATCATTTTCATTTGTCAATTTAATATTGAAAGATGTTGTTTGTAATATTTCTTGTGCTGGCATTGATTTCCAAATATCAATTAAAATTGGGCGATAATTTTTTTGAAAATTTGATATAACTTCTCCTTTTTGTGTATTTATTACACATTCAACTATACTTGAATGCGTTATTAATTCTTTTGTAAGTTCTTCTTCTGTTATGTTACTTTTTTTTGGTGTAAATATTAAGTCGCCATTGATAAATTCTATCGTGTAATTTTCAATATTTGCGACCCTGATAACATCTGACATTTTTATTGTTTATTTATTAAAAAATATTAATCATTTTTTTTAAATAAAAAGCCAAAAAAGATTTGTCTTTGGCTTTATATATCTTCATCCTTTAAACATCTGCCTTAATTGTTACCCAGAAGTAGTCTCTTTGTGTTCCATAATGTTCTCCAATTTCACATGTCTTCCCGCACCACTTGAAAGAAATTACTTTCTTACGTTGCATAAAGTGATTCTCGGGATATAAAGTGAATTCCGTGATTTTATTAATGTCAATTATTTTAAGCAATTCATCGCGCATGTCATTCAAACTCATATCCATCTCAGCACCACATTGCATAACTGATTCATCAAGTTCTTCATCTTCGTCAATCTCTTTCTCAATATTATTCACAATGAATTCAGCGATTTCATCCATTCTTGGTTTCTATCTATCTAACTATTAAAATTGAATAATCATTTTTTTTTATGATTACTATAAAAATAAGTAAAATTAATAATTTTTAATATAAAAGTTAGAAAACAATACAATCATTTGTAATTGATATGTCAATTGAATCCAAGCATAATGAATTGGATAAATATTTTCATATAATAACACAAAAATTGAATGGGCAAATAATAAATAGAATTGTGTAATTTGAGATTGTGTAATTAGTTTTTTAAATGGATTATTGTAACCAAATGAAGTCCATAAATAATGACTATACATCATAAAATGAATAATACTATTCAATAAACACCCAAATGTTCCTGTGCCATTTCCAACTTCATTATATAATAATAATCCCCATACAATACCAATTGACGAATGATGATAAACATGTAAAAATGATAATTGATTTTGTTTTTTTCTTAAAATAATAAACCAAGTATCACAATAATCAAAATATTTAGACAAATAATGAATGTATGTAAAGTACCTTAAATTATCGTCAAAAGGCGTGTTTAGTCCAAAAATATTATCTAACTTAGGAACACCAATCAAACCACTTATCATATAAACATTTAATAAAATTTGTAATGTATTATAAATAATTAAGGGTTTTTTTAATACATATGGATTTTTATTTTTCATGTAGTCATTTAGAAAGTATATAGAACCTAAATATAGGTTTGTCGCAACAAATATAAATACCGGATTGGTGGTAATATTCATTGTAATATTATATAATTAAATCTTTAAATAATATAAATTGTTTTTCATTTAAATTTAAAAAATGACTTTAAATGATGATTAATAATTATAAAGATGACAGAAGAAAATGAATTTAAAGATGCGTTAAGTGAAGTATATGGTTTATATATTAAACATGGTGCTAGAAGTAATAAAAATATTATGTATTTTCATAATCATATTAAAAATTTATTATTAAAAATATTTAAAGAACCTCATTATAAGGTTCTATTAGAATATGATGTTAAATCATATAATTCATCAGGTAAAAAGAAATGTGATATAGTTGTGATGAAATTAGGAGAACCATATATAATATTTCCTGTAAAAATTATTAAATCTAATTATAAACAAAATAAAAATAATGGTTGGGAAAATTTAACTGGCGAATTGCTACATTTGAAATGGTCTAATGATAATCTTCATATTATACCAATCAACATCTTTATGAATAAAACTCCTTATTTGAATAATAAAAGTATTATAGAAACATTTGAGAATATTACATTTAATGATATTAAGAATTATAATATCTTAAATGAAAAAAAAATTACATTTGATATAATCAATTATATTATATTAGTTGAACCTAATAATAAGATTGATGAAAAGTTCGAAAATATTCCAACTATCTTAGGATTTGATGAAAATACTCCTTATCGTAATTTAATTGAAATAGTTAGAGAGTTAAATATTTAACTTAAATAGGCAAATCATATAATAATGTGGTACTTAAAGAAATCCAGCCTGCTGATCTTTTCGAGCTGTTATCTTTAATGAAATCAATATTTTTTATTATTGTCGTTTTAATCATTTCAATGTCTTTTTCGTCATTTGGTTCTAAACATAAACAACTGTAATGTAATACATTTTGATTTATATAAATATTATCAGTAATTTTAGATGGATCTATAAAACATGGAATATATAAGCATTTTTTATTAGAGATTTTAATAGACTGACTGCGACCGTAAGCATACCAAGCTGGATATGTTTTATTTCCTTTGTCTCTTTTTGCCAATTCTTCCTTATTTAATAATAAGTAATTGTATGTTAATGGATTATTTGATTTAAAGACGTCTTCATCAATGATTTTACCGTTTTCATAAGGATAAATAATATACTTATTATTTGAACCAGATGTAATTTGCTTCCAACAAGGTTCATCATATATTTTAGTATCATGAATATAGATTTTATCCCTTAATGTTGCGATTCCATTAGCAATTTTACATATTTTTCTTAAAGTTTTTTCATCATTTTCATTAAAATTAAATAAAGAATAGTTTTTGAGAATATCAGAATATCGAATAGTAGTCTGATTGTATATTAAATAATCTTTGGGTTCTTTATTAAAGATCGTAATACAACAGTAAACGGACGCATCATTAAATACTTTTTTTTCTTTAAAATCAATAATTTCTTTTATTAATTTATTTTCGAATAAATACTTCCTTAGTTTCAGTGAAGATTTATTATATAAATATGAATTTGGCGTAATACTAACCATAACCCCATCGTCTTTCAACAAACTTAAACATTTTATAATAAAAGCATAATAGATATCAATAGAACCGCCATCAATTAATTGAAAATTACTTGTAATATAATTTCTATAATCAACTGGCAAGTCTTGTATTTTGATATAAGGCGGGTTTAATATGATATTTGTATATTTTTTGTCTATTGAATTTTTAATAAAATCTAAATTAAATTTATTTATATTTGAATTTATTTGAGATAAATATTCATTTTTAATATCATAAACATCTATCTCATCATATTGTTTTTGTTTAATGAACTTTAATAAATTACCAGTTCCAACACTTGGGTCTAATAAGTTTCCATGATTTAATAGCTTAGATGCCATCAATTCTGAAATATTATCAGGTGTAAAAATATCACATTTCTTAAATACAGAAGAATCATTATCATTAATAAGATCTATCAACTGTTTTTTAGTTTTAGATTTACACTTAGTAATTTTCAATTCAAGACACTTATCAATCAATTCATTTTTAGATAATTTTTCTAAATCCATAATAAATATAATTAACTAAGACTAATATCAATTTTTTAAATTTAAAAAAAATGAATTTTTATGTTAAAATAAATAATTATGACCGAATTATTTATAGAAAAATCTAAATTAATTCATGAAGATAAATATGATTATTCAAAAGTTTATTATAAAAATTCTAAAACGGAAGTAATAATAATTTGTAAAATTCATGGAGAATTTGAACAATCTCCTAATAATCATTTAAAAAGTAATGGTTGTAATAAATGTGCAAATATATTAAATGCCAATAAACGAAAAACACCAATTGAAGATTTTATAAAAAAATGTAAAGAAAAATATGGTGATAAATATGATTATTCAAAAGTTGATTATATTAATAATGATACAAAAATTATTATTATTTGTAAAAAACACGGAGAATTTCAACAATCTCCTTATAATCATTTAAAAAGTAATGGTTGTCCTAAATGTTCTGGTCGTTATACAATGACAACTAATGAATTTATAGAAAGATCTATAAAAATTCATGGAGATACATATAATTATTCAAAAGTTAATTATAAAAATAGTAATACAAAAGTAATAATTATTTGTAAAATTCATGGAGAATTTCAACAAATACCTGTTATTCATTATTGGAATAAATCAGGATGTCCTAAATGTACTGGAACAGTAAAATCAACTACTAATGAATTTATTGAAAAAGCTAAATTAATTCATGGTAATAAATATGATTATTCATTGGTAAATTATAATCTTAGTAATAAAGAAGTAATAATTATTTGTAAAATACATGGCGAATTTCAACAAAAACCTAGTTATCATTTAGGAGGTTCTGGATGTCAAAAATGTGCTAATAAATATACAATGACAACTAATGAATTTATAGAAAAAGCTAAATTAATTCATTATGATACTTATGATTATTCTAAACTTAAATATGTAAATACAGATATAAAAGTATTAATTTTATGTAAAAATCATGGTGAATTTCAACAAATACCAACAGATCATTTAAGAGGTCATGAATGTTTTAAATGTTATTATTCAACAATAAGTGAAAGAATGTTAAAAACAAAAGAAGAATTTATAGAAAAATCTAAATTAGTTCATGGTGATTTATATGATTATTCTAAAGTTAATTATATTAACTGTAATTTAAAAGTAATAATTATATGTAAAATTCATGGAGATTTTTTACAAACACCAATAGGTCATTATCATTCTGGAAGTGGATGTCAAAAATGTAGTAGTGTTGCTAAATTAACAACCGAAGATTTTATTGAAAGAAGTAAAATAATTCATGGCGATTTATATGATTATTCAAAAGTTGATTATATTAATAATAATACAAAAGTAATAATTATTTGTAAAAAACATGGTGAATTTTATCAAAATCCAAAAGGACATTATGCTGCTGGATATGGATGTTCTAAATGTAGTAATAATGGTTATTCTAAAATGCAAATATTATGGTTAAATTTTCTTTCTAAATTTCATAATATTCATATTCAACATGCTCTTAATGATGGAGAATTCTTAATTCCTAATACTAATTATAAAGCAGATGGATATTGTAAAGAAAATAATACTATTTATGAATTTCATGGAGATTTCTGGCATGGTAATCCTAAAATTTATAGTCAAGATGAAATAAATAAAAAAACAAATTGTAGTTTTAAAGAATTATATGAAAAAACATTAATTAAAGAAAATAAAATTAAAGAATTGGGTTATAATTTAGAAACAATTTGGGAAAACGATTGGAAAAAAATAAATAAAGCTGTTAGAACAATTCAAAGAATATTTTTACATAATAGATACTATTGATAAATAAGACTAATATCAAATTTTTATGAAATTAAAATAAGTTTTTTATTTATTTTAACATATTTTTTATTATTTTTTAATAATATATTTCGTTTATATTTAATATCATTATAATAAACAACAACACGTTTATTAGTTTTAATAATATCATTATTATCATTTCCTCCCGTAGTCATATATTCTATAAACTTACTAGGAAGTTTAAATATACTATTCATTTTATTTAATTCTTTTTTAAAAGTATTAATATCATTTATAAAAATTTTAATATATTCAGATAAATTATCATTTATCTTATTTTGAATTTCTTTAAAAAAGTTCTATCTTTGATACATATCACCGCATATAGTTGATTTTCTTTTATTTAATATACAATATATATATTAATTTATAAATAGATTTTAAAATATCATCAGGTGAAACAATTTTACTTACAAATGTTTCTATATTAGTTTCTATACTATCTATTGTATTAAATAATGTAATATAATTGAGTAATTCGTCAATAGTTTTATATAATTGTTTTTTATTATCATTATTTATAAATTCAATAATTTTACAAGCATATTCATCTATATTGTTTATTAATTCAAAAGTTAAAAACATATATATTAAGTTAATAAAATTATGTTGTGTAATATAATCATCGTTATGGAAATCTCTCCTATTATCATTATATTTTTCTATATTAAATAAAAAATTATAACATTTATCTTTAAAAAAAATTAATAAATCATTAATATCATTTATATTATATTTAATATCAGAATTAACATATTCTTTTTTATTATTATTATTAAATTTATATATATTATTAAAATATCTTTTTAAAATAATCCTATCATATCTTTGTTTAATTGATGTTTCTAATAATTCCCTGATATATTTTGTAAATATTCCTAAATTTAAATCTTCATCTAATAGGCGGCGTTTTTGTATATTTTTTAATATTATTTATAGTTTGATCATATATATCTATATCAGTCATAATATTATTCTATGACTAAAAAAATATAAAAATTGATTTAATAATCTTAACAACTATTTAATAATAATGCCAAATAATGTTTCTCCTTTGAGGTATCCTGGTGGAAAAACACGAGCTTGTAAAATTATTGATGCTATTTTAAATGATAACTTTGATTTAAGGAAATTTGATACATTAGTATCGCCATTTTTTGGAGGTGGTTCGTTTGAATTTTATGTTCAAAATAAGTATAATTATAAACTAATTGTGAATGATAAATTTAAGCCTTTATTTAATTTCTGGAAACAAATAAAGAAAAATAAAGAAGAATTGTGTAATGAATTAAATAAGATTCCAATTGTATCAAAAGAACTTTTTACAGATTACAGAAAGACAATTATGAGTTTAAATGACAATGAAGAAACAAGTTTACAACAAGCAATACAATATTTCATTATCAATAGATGTTCGTTTAGTGGTTCTACTCTTAGCGGAGGATTTTCACAAGAAGCATCAACAAAACGCTATACACCTTCTTCAATAAATAAGATTCGTTCATTAGATTTTTCTAATATTGAAATATTTAATTATGATTTTGAAGAATTTATAAATATTTATGGAGATCAAGAAAAATCATTATTATTCTTAGATCCTCCTTATTATTTGGAAAAACAATCAAAATTATACGGAAATAACGGCGACATGCATGAGAACTTTAATCATAATAAATTATATGATTTAATAAAAACAAAGAAAAACTGGCTCATCACATATAACAACTGTGATTATATAAGAAATTTATACAAAGATTATAAGATTTTAGAAGTGGATTGGAAATATGGAATGAATAAAACAAAAGCTTCATCAGAAATAATTATTTTATCAATTAATATAAATTAAATTTTCTGGTAATCTTAATATATCATCTAAACTATATTTACTATTAACTATATCTTTAATATTTTTTGGCTTACATGAAATAATTACTGAAAATACACAATAACCTTTTGAATTTTTTCTTGAATGTATTTTAGTTCTTATTCTTAATTCTTGGTCACAGATAAATTCAGGAACATTAAAATTACAAATATCATTTCCTAAATGATATAATCCTTTATCAGATATTTGAATATAATAACATCCTTTTTCAGAATATAATTTTTTTATTGTATCACTTGGACAATTTAAATAAATATCATTAAAATCAGTTGTATCTTTTTTTATTTTTAACCATTCTTCATGTGTAATATCATTTAACATAAATGGAGGAATTTTACCATTGAATAATGTAGAATTTATAATTAGATTTTCAAATATATTTTTTGACATATCTGGTATTTTATTTTTTAAACTACCAATCCATTTTTCATTATCATATTTTAAAGAACACTGCATCCAATCAGTTGAATTTATTTTTTTAATTTCAATAGGAATATTAATAAATCCATTAAAACATTCAATATCATTTTTTGAACTTGAACAACCTAAATCTTTCTCATTTTGTATATTAAAATCAAAATTGTTATATTTACATTTTTTAACAATATTATAAATTTGTAATTCATATTTTTTACCATTAATAGAACATAAACGACCTTTACAATTCATTGTTAATTTGAATTATAAATAAAAATAATCAATTTTTATCAAACAATCATGGAATTCCATTTTAACTTATAAAATTTTAAACTTCTTTTTTGTACATATCTATTACAACTATATGATGCCAGATATACAATAAATGCACCTGTTATTAACAATCCTCCAACTATCATTTTTATTATAATAATAAATTTTAATTCTTATATACCGGATTTTAAACAAAAATGTGGATGTTGTGGGGTTCGAACCCACGCTGTACATAGTACAATACCCTCTTAAGGGGCACGCCTTAAACCACTCGGCCAAACATCCGGTATATATACAAAAAATAATAAACTTTCAACAAATTCACATACTAACCATTTTATAAATATTAATATAAACTTATCTTTATATATATTTAAATAAGTAATTATATAATGTCTATATTTATAGGAAGTCACGACAACAATATTTATCAGAACTGGCAAACTACAAATAATTTATTTCTCAATAATACCACATCATCCAATTTATTATATTTGAATTATTACGACGATACTTATCAAGATGCCTCCATTATTTTTAAAAACAATTATCAATTTGGGTTATTAAATAATTCAATAACAATTCGCAATAATAGTAATTTGTTTACTGTAAATACAAGTAATATAGATGTAAACACAAATTTTAATTTACATAGTAATCTGATAGTAGATAGATATATAAAAACTTCAAATACTACTGTTTACATTCAAAGTAATTTGGAATTAAATTTTAATGGTAATATTAATAATTCATTTAAAATAAAATTTACAAGCAATAAAGACATTTTTAATGTTTACAAAGATACAATAAATATTACTTCATCCAATATTTATGCTTCAAATATTTACATTGATCCTGATTCAATATTGTATACAAATTTCATAGACAGTCCTAATAATCGTCCTGTTGTTATTCGTAATATGTCATTTGCGGAGGATTTGCGTATTATTACGAACACAGTCGTCAAAGGTGTTAATATAAATAATACAGTTATGTTTGGTAATATAAATTCACCATTTAATAATTCATTATCAGACACAACTGATTTTTATAATTCTTGGTCAAATTATATGATTGGTAATAATATTGATGTAACTGATTTTAATTTTAGTAAACCTAATATATTTGTTAAGAAAGTTGTTCATCAATCATCCAATGGTAATATTGGTGGTTCAAATATAGTTGATTTTTATACTGTAAATTCAACTAATACAAGTAATAAAATTTTTACAATTAATAACAATGGTTGTATAAATATTGGTTCAAATGATAATATTAATATACCTCTTTATATAAGAGTAAAACCTTTAAATTCAAATATTTTTGAATATAAAAATGCTTTAAATAATTACAACAATATTTCAATAGGTTCTAATGGATTTTTAAATATAGGAAGTAATTATTTATCATCTAATCAGTTGAATATTGTTAAAAATAACTATTTTGACAGTAATAATAAAGAATTAATTTATTTAAATAACTATTTTGATAATACAAACGGTATTTATAATAAAATAGAAACTATCACAATACCATTTAATAATAATGAATTTTTAACGGATTTTAAAATAATTTTAGATAATTCTTCATCAACTATATCAGTTTATACAATTACTAATAATT
>Ga0214921_10002077_pt1 | contig 33124 bp, 37 predicted proteins | sample LL1505_MetaG_FD_177992 | JGI IMG/M metagenome (GOLD analysis project Ga0214921, IMG submission 177992) | Freshwater microbial communities from Lake Lanier, Atlanta, Georgia, United States - LL-1505 | ecosystem: Environmental > Aquatic > Freshwater > Lake | place: USA: Georgia | collected... | reverse complement strand
GTCTTGCCAAACAAACCGGTATTCATCAAGAATCTGGTCGACTTGCCAGCGAGGAGTTAATGCGCCGTTATTACTGGGCTGCGAAGGCCGTGAGCCAACTCAATACGATTCTTCTCCAAAACATTGAAGCAATCCTGTTCCCAAATGAATCGCGTACGACCTACCCCATCCCCGGATCCGATAACACCATGTTTATCGAACGCCAAGGTTTATTAGATATTGTCGATCCTCAGCTCTATCAAAAGCATCCCGAGCAAATATTACGAACATTTTTAGTATTTGCCCAAAATCCAGCAATCAATGGCCTTTCAGCCAGCGTCTTTCGAGCACTCTATAACGCAAGGCAACTCATGAATGCGTCGTGGCGAAAGAATCCCCGCAATCGAGCTGTGTTTATGGAGCTACTCAAACTGCCCGATGGCGTAACTACCGCCTTTCGTCTTATGAATCAAACCAGTGTTCTGGGGCGCTACTTACCGTCGTTTCGGCGCATTGTTGGTCAAATGCAGCACGATTTATTTCATGTGTACACCGTTGATCAACACATCTTGATGGTCTTACGTAACGTGCGGCGTTTCTTGATCGTTGAGCATACGCATGAGTTTCCATTCTGTAGCAACCTCATTGCAAGCTTTGATAAAAACTGGATCATTGCCTTAGCCGCCCTCTTCCATGACATTGCGAAGGGTCGGGGTGGCGATCACTCCGAACTCGGAAAACGCGATGCCCGAACTTTTGCTAAAGAGCATGGCTTAGCCTCTGATGAAACCGAGTTATTGGTTTGGCTAGTTGCCGAACATCTAACGATGAGTCAGATTGCTCAAAAGCAAGATATTACTGATCCTGCAGTGATTACCGCCTTTGCAAAAAGAATGCGTGACGAACGGCACTTGACCGCACTCTATTTACTGACCGTTGCGGATATCCGGGGTACCAGCCCTAAAGTCTGGAATGCTTGGAAAGGAAAGTTATTGGAGGATCTTTATCGGGCAACCCTAAGAGTCCTAGGGGGCGCCAAACCTGATCCATCGTCTGAACTGATTCAACACAAAGAAGAAGCCCTAACCCAACTGCGTTTAGCGGGAATTGATAATGAAGCGCCACAAGCCCTATGGCAACAATTGGATGTGGCCTTTTTCTTACGCCAAGAAGCAAGCGATATTGCGTGGCTTACCCGACACCTCTTTTCACACGTGCATACCAATGAACCCATTGTCCGCGCCCGACTCTCCCAGGCAGGTGAAGGGTTACAAGTTGCGGTTTATGTCAAAGACCAACCGGATTTATTCGCACGAATTTGCGCCTATTTTGAGCGCCATCATTTTTCCATTTGGGATGCACGAATTCATACCACGAAGCATGGCTATGCCTTAGATACTTTCCAAATATCTGGCAGCCACTTAGTCGAAGAAGGTGGTAGTTATCGTGATTTGATTCAGTTAGTCGAATACGAACTCGCAGAGTCCATCAAAAAATCGGCGCCTCTACCTGAACCCAATATGGGACGCTTGTCCCGACAGTCGAAGAGCTTTCCAATCCAAGCTCGCGTTAGCCTCCAACCAGATGAGCGCAATCAGTACTTTGCCCTCACCTTATCAGCGGCAGATCGTTCAGGGCTTTTATACGCGGTAGCAAAGGCCCTTGCAAAATACCAAATATCGCTTCATACCGCCCGAATTAATACGCTAGGCGAACGCGTCGAGGACATCATGTTGCTTGATGGCAGTAACCTCAGCAAGAACCCAAAACTACAAATTCAGCTTGAGACTGAGTTATTGGAAGTGTTAGCGGCCTAGAAGTTTGAGTAAGGTTACTTCATCCAAAATGGGGATGCCAAGCTCAGTTGCTTTATCTAGCTTACTTCCTGCTTCGGAACCAGCAACCACGAATGAGGTTTTTTGAGAGACTGAGCCTGCTACTTTCGCTCCGGCTGCCTCGAGCATTTCTTTTGCTTGGTCTCGAGAGAGTGTTGGTAGCGTACCAGTTAAAACAAAGGTCTTACCGCTCAGATCAACGGTTGTGATTCGCTCTTCGTTTTGAAACTCAATTCCAGATACCAATAGTTGCTCGATTACCTCGCGGTTATGCGGTTCTGACATAAAACTAACAATTGAATCGGCAACTACTGGTCCAACGTCATTGACCATGAGTAATTCATCCATTGGTGCGTCCATTAAGGCACGAATACCTCCAAAGTGCTTCGCGAGATCTTTGGCAGTACTCTCTCCCACATGACGAATCCCTAATCCAAAGATAAATCGCGCCAGGGTAGTTTTCTTGGATTGAGCAATGGATTGCAAGAGGTTATCCGCAGACTTTTCCCCCATACGTTCCATGTTCACTAAAGCGGCAAAGCCTAAGTGATAGAGATCGGCTGGGGTGCGAACTAGATTGAGATCAACCATCTGATCCACAATTTTGTCACCCAAACCCTCAATGTCCATCGCGCGGCGCTGTGCAAAATGAAGCAGCGCTTGCTTGCGTTGTGCCGCGCAAAATAGACCCCCACTGCAACGTGCAACTGCTTCATCCGATAAGCGCTCAATGTGCGACTCGCACACTGGGCAGCGGGTTGGCATGACAAATACTTGGGTGTTAGATGGTCTGCGATCTAACACCACTGATACGATTTCTGGTATTACATCCCCGGCGCGACGAACGACCACCGTATCACCGATTCGGACGTCTTTACGTCGTACCTCATCCTCGTTATGCAAGGTGGCATTGGTTACCGTAACACCCCCCACCAAAACTGGTGCTAAGCGGGCCACAGGAGTAATCGCTCCGGTTCTGCCTACTTGCACATCAATACCAAGAACCGTAGTGATTTCCTCTTGGGCAGGATATTTGTGGGCGATGGCAAAGCGTGGTGCACGCGATACATAACCCAATTGCTGTTGCTCGGTAAACGAGTTCACTTTATAAACTACGCCATCAATCTCATACGGTAATTGTTCGCGCTTAGCAGCAATCCCCGCGTAGAACTTCATTAAACCGTCCAGTGAACTCACCACCGTTCGCTCTCGACAAACAGGCAAGCCAAGCACTTCGTACAGATTAAGTAACTCACTATGGGTTGAGGGTAGCCATTGACTTGGCTCTAAAGCACCTAGGCCGTAGGCAAAGAAGCTCAAGGGACGTTTTGCAGTTACCTTTGAATCGAGCTGACGCAAGCTTCCCGCTGCCGCATTGCGTGGGTTTGCAAACTCTTTTTCGCCACTTTTTGCAGCAGTTTTATTCATCGCCTCAAAATCGGCTCGATGCATGAATACTTCGCCACGAACTTCAATCACGTTTGGAAGATTGGGGCCTTGCAAACGCAAAGGGATTGCCCGAATCGTTCGAATATTGCTTGTTACATCCTCGCCACTTGCGCCATCACCGCGGGTTGCGGCTTGGACCAAAACGCCGTTTTCATAGCGTAGGGAAATTGCCAAACCATCAAACTTCAGTTCGCACGCATATTCCACATGGTCTAGCCCTAAGCCTTCGCGACAACGTCGATCAAATCCAATGAGTTCAGATTCCTCAAAAGCATTATTTAGGGAAAGCATTGGAACGGAGTGCTTGACCTCCATAAATTCTTTTAGAGGGGCGCCGCCAACCCGCTGCGATAAGGAGTCGGGGGTCACCCAATCCGGATGTTGGGCCTCAAGTTCCAATAACTCACGATACAAGCGGTCATACTCAGCATCGGGAACTAAGGGTTGGTCTAAAACGTAATACGCGTGCTCGAGTCGGGCAAGCTCCCGCTGCAAATCGTGATAACGATCCGCAGTCGAGGATCTGTGTTGACTCAAGATCGAATCCTAAGAAAATAAACGAAGAGCCGCGCTTGACCCTGCTGGAATGCCTGCTTTATCAAGCTGTGCATAGAGAGAGTCAAGTTGCTCACGAATGATATAAACCGAGTTCTCGGTCAAGTGAACCCCGTTGTCATCAACCAAGCGCCCCTGCAAGGCCTGAGCAACATCGGCAGCCTCATTAAGCATCAGCTCAAAGGGTCGCAAATGACGGGCAACAACTGGCACCTCCAATAGAAAGGTAATTTGTCCAATTGGCGCTTGCCGATCTAAAGTCCCCGTTCGAAAGACTGTCTTACCATCGACCATATATTCAAAAGAGTTGGCTGCAGTGTTAAGTCGATATCCTCTTTGCGTTAACGAAGACTCAATGTGGGGCCAAGACCATGTTTGCTGATCGAACACAATGTTCATTCCCAACAAAATGTCACTTTGAGCCGCTAAGGCATCTAATTCTTTTGCACTATCGAGCATCGCATTTACAGCTGGCATATCAATTTGGGCATCCAAGGACTCCGCCAACGCCTGAACACGAGAACAAAAATCCGATAGCTCGAGAACCCCAATCGGACCACGTCGATTGGCGAGTTGAACCGCAAGCTGAATCTCAAGGTAAGAGTGATTAGCCTCAAGGGTTTCCCAAACGCCTTCCTGAGGGCCGGTTGCATGAAGACCATCGACCATCCATGGAATGGGAAGATCGGCCCAGGATTTCAGAGCCTCTAAAATTTCGATACCAGAAATAGCCTGGTTAAAACGCAAAGCAATCACACAATCGATCCGAGGATCAATGGTTTGCGATCCGGGTTGTTGATTGAATACGTCTACCGAAACAGGGGCGGTCTCGAGCGGCTCCGTGCTGAAAGTATTAGAACTTGGCTCAACACGCTCTTCCGTTTCATTTGATTTTGCTCGGGCATTACGGACGTTATAAATCACCACCCAAATTAAGAATAGAACCCCAACCGCTCCAAGTGCCAGTTGAAGCTCAGACAAACCCAATTGAGACGCGAACTGGTCAAGCGGCATTAAGCCGCCTCCACCATCGAAACAGCCGATGCAATATCAACGGCTACGATCCGTGATACGCCTTGTTCTTGCATCGTCACGCCAATCAGTTGGCTGGCAATTTCCATGGTGATCTTGTTATGTGAAATAAAGACAAATTGGGTTTTATCTGACATTCTTGAGACCATCTCAGAATAGCGCATCGTATTGGCATCATCAAGAGGGGCATCCACCTCATCAAGCAAACAGAATGGGGCAGGATTTAGCAAGAATAAGGAAAAGACCAGAGCAATTGCTGTCAAGGCTTTCTCACCGCCCGAAAGCAAATGGATCGTGCTGTTTTTCTTGCCAGGTGGTTGTGCCATGACCTGCACACCCGCGTCCAAAATCTCTTCACCGGTCATGACTAATTGCGCATGACCGCCACCAAAGAGTTCTGGGAACAATCGCCCGAAATGCGTATTCACCTGATCAAATGTGCCTTGCAATAAATCACGCGTTTCTGCATCAATCTTCGCAATCGCATCGGTCAAGGTCTGAATCGCCTCATTTAAATCGGCTGATTGCGCATCCAAGAATGACTTGCGCTCGCGGCTGCTTGATAGCTCCTCAAGAGCGGCCATATTCACTGGTCCTAGTGATTGGATCTCATTATTCAGGCGCATGACTTCGCCTTGCAAGCTACTTGCACGCAGATCGGGGCTGTAACACTCGGCAAGGGCTTGGAAATCTGCCTCGTCATCATTCAATAGGGTTGTGAACTGTTCGTAACTCAAGCGGGCTGCCTGCTCTCGCAACTGCAAATCAACCACTCGGTCGCGCATCGGCTGCAGGGTTTGCTCGAGCATTAAACGTGCTTCATCCGCCTGACGCAATTGGTGCTGCATTGCCTCTTGTTCTGTTCTCGCCTTTGCTAACGCAGCTTCGCGCTCAGAACGGGTTACCAATAAGCTTTGTAATTTATTTTGTGCAGCCTCATCGCTTAAGGTTTTCAACTCATTTTGATTGGCATCAAAACGGTCCTGAAGTTCCATAATTTGGGTTCTGGCGGTACTTTGATCGCGCTGTAAATCGCTAATGCGTTGCTGTAAAGAGCGGGTATTAAATGCGGCCTCTTGGGCAGTCATTTCTGCTTGACGCACGGCAAGACGTAATTGCTCCCGAGATACACTGGCCTGCTCTAAGCCATTCTGAGCAGTAGCGAGCTGAGACTCCAGAGTCGCTTTTTGAGCGTTGGCATCATGGAGCTGCCCCTCGGTTTGGGTCTTCGCCTCGGAAATACTCTTTAGCTGTTGATTGATTTCCGATAACTCAGAATCGATTTGTGCAGCCCGGGTGCTGTACTGCTCTTTGGCTTGCACTAGCTGCATTTTTTCAACTTCAAAGGCATGCGCCTCCTGAACCGCTTGATCGGCTGCGATTCGGGACTGATCGGCGGCAGCGCGTGCAGCCTGGTAGTTCGCATTGGATTGCTCGAGCTCGCTTTGTAACTCGCTCTGAATCAACTGCTGTGCTTTGAGTTGTTTCTCAAGGCTTGCCATTTCTTGTGCACGAGCTAACATCCCGGCCTGTTCAGAATCAGGCGCATACAACTGAACACCAGCGCGTGTCACCAGATGCCCTTGTGCAGTAACTAACGCAGCACCACGGCCGAGTTGCGTCCGTCGGCGTAAAGCATCTTCCAAGGTGTCGGCAATATAAACATTACTCAACCACTCTTGCAAAACATTGGAAATCACACCAGATGCCTGAACTCGAGAAAGAAATGGCACAAATCCGGATGGAGCCTTAATATCGCCCGACTCTAAATCATCCGTTAAGAGAATAGCTAAACGGCTCGGTGGCGCCTCTTTAGCTAAGCTTAGGGTCTCATTCAGACTTTTACCAGTCAATGCCGCTAGGCGTTCACGCAAAACAGATTCAAGAGCAGGTTCCCACCCTTTTTCAACCTTGAGCTCTTGCCAGAGACGTTTACTCTCTTTTAAACCTTTGCTTTCTAACCACGGACCGATCTTGCCTTGCGCTTGAACGCTTGCTTGTAAAGCAGTGAGCGCACCAAGTTTGGCCTCGCTTTGCTGCACATCCTGATTAGCCTTTTGTAACTGATCCAATGCCGACTGACGCTTGGCGTCTGTTGCGGGTACGTGTTCTTGATTCTGAGAAGCCTTTGCTTTTGCCTCATCGGCTTTACGTTGAGCCATGATGTGACGATCCGTAGCCATTTGTAGAGCTTCTTCATCTGGTTTGCGCATCGTCGCCAACTCATCCTGCAAACGCGTTGCCCGAGCAGTGGCATCCTCAAACTGCACCGCACCAGCATGAATCCGCTCTTGCAAACTAACGAGTCGTTGCTCAAGGCTCGCTAATGCAGAGCGTGCCTCATCAAGTGCTTGGGTCGCCAACTGAAAACGCTCATCTTGACTTGGTGATTGCGCTTGAAGGTCGCAAAACTCTGCTTGCAATTTTGCTTCGTTTTCGCTGGCTGCCCGAAACTCCTGCTCCGCTTGACGCTGTGCTTGAGCGGCCTCTTTCTCTTGCGTCGTCCAACGATCAAGTTGCGCTTGTAAATCAGCCACTTGATCATGAAGGCGTTGACGAGATTCTTGAACGTATTTAATCTCTGCTTCAACTTGGTTGATTTCCGCATTCGTTTCGTACAGATCACCTTGAGCTTTTGATACCACATCCTGCAGTGCATACTGCTCGGTGCGCATTGTTTCCAGTTCAGATTCTGCGTGACGCAGCTTCGCTGTTTCCTCTTCCAGTTTCACTTGGGTTTCACGAATCGAGTTGGCGTGTTTCTCTTGTTCCTTACCTGATTCCGTTTGCTTCACAAACCAGAGCAGTTGCTGCTGCGCTTTCATTTGAGTCTGAAGCTCGTTGTGACGGCTAGCGACCTGCGCCTGCGCCTCCAAGCGGGCTAACTGCTGCTCTAGCTCCCGCAAAATATCCTGCACGCGCACGAGATTCTCTTGGGTGTCTTCTAAGCGGGCAGCGGTTTCTTTGCGACGCTCCTTATATTTGGAGACGCCGGCAGCCTCTTCCAAAAATACCCGCAACTCTTCAGGCTTTGACTCCAAAATACGAGAAATGGTGCCCTGACCAATAATGGCATAAGCGCGCGGACCAAGGCCAGTTCCGAGAAAGATATCCTGGACGTCCTTGCGGCGCACCACTTGGTTATTGATGTAGTAACTGGAGCTACCGTCGCGGGTCAAGACCCGCTTGACTGAAAGCTCAGCAAAACTTGACCATTGGCCCTGCGCACGACCATCGGCATTATCAAAAATGAGCTCAACACTGGCGCGGCCGGATGGCTTTCGTAAGCCAGAGCCATTAAAAATAACGTCTTGCATTGACTCGCCACGCAACTCACTTGCCCGCGATTCTCCGAGTACCCAGCGAACTGCATCAATGATGTTTGATTTGCCACAACCATTCGGACCAACTACACCAATTAACTGGCCGGGTAACTCAAAATGGGTTGGGTCAACAAAAGATTTAAAGCCAGATAATTTGATTGATTTCAGTTGCACGGATGTTCTTCTTAGTAAGGCAAATTAGGGAAATAATGGTCTAAACGCTGTAATCTATGATGATAACAATCTCAGGGGCATTTAACCCTTCCGTGCAAGCCCCAATATAATGATTATTGAGCAATCAAAAATCAATTTTTCTAAAAATCCTTATCAATCCTATAGTTACCCCTCCTTATGACGCAAGCCCTACAAAACACCATTGATCAAGCCTGGGAAAACCGCAGCAATCTGTCCCCAAGCTCCGCTCCGACCGATATCAAGCAAGCAGTCAGCACGGTTTTAGAAGGTCTTAACAATGGCTCGATCCGAGTTGCTGAAAAACGGGCAGTTGGTCAATGGGATGTCAATCAATGGGTCAAAAAGGCGGTTCTACTTTCGTTTCGCCTTGAGGACAATCAACCGATGGCTGCAGGTGGGTTTACTCAGTTTTACGATAAGGTGCCGAGCAAATTCATCAATTACTCACCCGAAGACTTTGCCAAGGGCGGATTTCGGGTAGTACCACCTGCTTTTGCACGTCGCGGGTCATTCATTGGCAAAAACGTTGTGCTCATGCCTTCGTATGTGAACATTGGCGCCTATGTGGACGAAGGCTCAATGGTCGATACCTGGGCCACGGTCGGATCATGCGCACAAATTGGTAAAAACGTTCACCTCTCTGGCGGCGTTGGTATTGGTGGTGTTCTAGAACCCATTCAAGCAGGCCCTGTCATCATCGAAGACAACTGCTTTATTGGCGCCCGCTCCGAGGTGGTTGAAGGAGTGGTGATTGAAGAGAACAGCGTTCTCTCGATGGGCGTCTATATTGGTCAGAGCACCAAGATTTATGACCGCGAGACCGGTGAGGTTCATTATGGTCGGGTGCCCGCAGGATCGGTAGTGGTTCCAGGATCGATTCCAGCGAGTAACGGTAAATACAGTCTGTATGCGGCAGTGATTGTGAAAAAAGTGGATGCCCAGACTCGGGCAAAAACAGCGATTAACGAACTCTTGCGTGACTAATTGATGACCTCGGCCCTTTCGCTGACTAAAGAACTCATTGCATGTCGCTCGGTCACCCCTGCGGACGGCGGTTGCCAAGAACTGATTGCAAAGAGGTTAACAGCGATCGGCTTTGAAGTTGAAACCATCGTAAGCGGTCCAAAGGAATTTCAAGTGACCAATCTTTGGGCAATGAAACGGGGTTCCAATCCCAAAGGAAAAGTATTGGCGTTTGCTGGACATACGGACGTTGTGCCTACTGGACCACTTGAGCAGTGGACCAATGATCCCTTTATCCCCACGGAGCGTGATCAATTTCTGTACGGTCGCGGCGCGGCGGATATGAAAACCTCCCTCGCGGGGTTTGTGGTGGCAACCGAAGAATTTGTGAAAACACACCCCAATCACTCTGGATCGATTGCATTCTTAATTACAAGTGATGAAGAAGGTCCCGCCCATGATGGCACTGTGATCGTATGCGATCTTCTTAAAAAGCGGGGTCAGAAACTGGATTACTGCATCATTGGTGAACCCACATCCGTCGAGCGTTTAGGCGACATGATCAAAAATGGGCGCCGTGGGTCGCTCTCAGGAAAACTCAAGGTCAAAGGGGTGCAAGCGCATATTGCCTACCCCCACTTAGGGCGCAATCCAATTCATGAGATTGCTCCAGCACTTGCAGCATTGGTGGCTAAGGAGTGGGATCATGGTAATCAATACTTTCAACCAACTAGCTTTCAGATCTCAAATGTTCATGCGGGCACGGGCGCAAACAATATTATTCCCGGTGAGTTAGTGATTGACTTTAATTTCCGATTCTCAACCGAGAGCACCCCAGAGCAATTAAAAGCGGCGGTTGAGTCGATCTTACGAGAGGCTAATCTTCAGTTCAGTATCGACTGGACTTTAGGTGGTGAGCCGTTCTTAACTGGTGATGGGGAATTAGCAGGCGCTATGCGCGAGGCTATTTTGGCAGAGACTGAAGTTCAGACCGAGCTCTCGACTACCGGCGGCACCAGTGATGGTCGATTCATTGCCAAAATTTGCTCCCAACTCATTGAGTTTGGGCCTGTGAACGCAACCAGTCACAAGATTGATGAACGTGTGGCACTCAACTCGATTGAACCCTTAAAAAATATTTATCGTCGCGCGCTTGTAAAGCTAATTGCCTAAGGATTTGCTGGGTTAACCTATTCGCATGGACCCCATTCCCATACCAACTAATTTGTCTGTGATGACAATTGATGCATGTTGTCAACGCGTTCAGGATGTTTTGGAATCAGCCGATCTTCATTACGGACATGGTGCGAGCGATGCGCAGTCCGAGGCATTATGGATTGTCAGCAAACAATTGGAGCAATCGCCCTCCGAAACGCTCGAACAATTGGAATTCACGATTTCTAAAGAGCTCAGCCAAAAAGCACTGGGGATCGCTAAAAAACGGATTGAATCGCGCCAACCCCTAGCCTATCTTTTGGGTGAGGCGTGGTTAATGGGCGTACCGTTTGATTGCACCCCGCAAAGCATCATCCCGCGCTCATTCATCGCTGAGTTAATTGTTCATGAATCGTTTGAGCCATGGTTGCCTGCCGATGGTCAGGTGCTTGATTTATGCACTGGTAATGGTTCGTTGGCCGTGCTGATGGCACTTTGCTACCCTGATCTTCAGGTTACAGCGAGTGATCTTTCTCTACCAGCCCTCGCTCTCGCTGCTCGCAATCTGGATCGCCATCACCTAAGTGACCGTATTGAATTACTGCATGGAGACCTATGGGAACCGATTGCAAAGCAGGATTTGCAATTTGATTTAATTATTTGCAATCCACCCTATGTCAATGAGCAATCGATGCAAGGTCTGCCACCCGAGTACCGTGCTGAACCACGCGAAGCGCTTGCTGGTGGAGCAGATGGCATGGATCTGATTCGTCAGATCATTGCCTCAGCCAGTGAATACCTCCATGAACGCGGCGCACTCGTACTTGAAATTGGCAATGAGTATGATCACTTCCAAAAAGCTTTTGGACATCTTTCACCAATTTGGATGGAAGTATCCGCAGGTGATCGGCAAATCTGTTTGATTGAGGCAGACGATTTACGCCACTAAAGCCAATCAGAATAGGTTGTTCGCCGCAGCAATCGCCTCATCAATCCGCTCAACAGCAATCATTTGTAAATCAGTCATTTTTGATTTTGGCAAATTAGCCTTAGGAACAATTGCGATCTTAAATCCTAATTTAGCAGCCTCCTTGAGTCGTTCCTGACCCCGAGGGCATGGACGAATTTCTCCAGCCAAACCAACTTCACCAAATACCACCAAATGCTTTGGTAGAGCCCGATTGCGGATTGAGGATGTGATGGCAAGTAGAACTGCAAGATCAGCGGCGGGCTCGGTAATTTTGACCCCACCCACGGCATTGAGAAAGACGTCTTGATCAAAACAAGCGATGCCTGCGTGACGGTGCAAAACCGCTAACAGCATCGCCAAACGCGCTTGTTCTAAACCCACCGCCAAGCGCCTTGGATTGGGGATATGCGCCGTATCAACCAGCGCCTGAATCTCAACCAATAGCGGTCGACTACCCTCTTGGGTTACCAATACACAGGAACCAGGCACCGTTTGCGGGTGTTGCGATAGAAAAAGAGCGGACGGATTATTGACACCCTTGAGACCTTTCTCGGTCATCGCAAAGACGCCAAGCTCGTTCACTGCACCAAAGCGGTTTTTAATTGAGCGCACTAAGCGAAATGAAGAATGCGTATCGCCCTCAAAATACAAAACGGTATCCACAATATGCTCCAGCACACGAGGACCAGCCAGATGACCATCTTTCGTAACGTGGCCAACCAATAAAATACAGATCCCACTTGATTTCGCGAGCCGCGTTAATTGGGCGGCGCATTCTCGAACTTGAGCAACCGATCCAGGCGCCGATGTAAATGCCTCGGAATAGAGCGTTTGAATCGAGTCAACCACTAAAACCTGCGGTTGCGCCGCCTCAACCGAGAGTAATAACTTTTCGAGCTGAATCTCTGCCAAGATTTCAAGTTGAGGTGCGTTGAGGGAAATTCGCTGAGCACGCAACGCAATTTGAGCGGCAGACTCCTCTCCGGAGCTATATAAAACATCGACCCCTTGCATACTGAGCTCAGCTAAGGCTTGCAATAATAAGGTGGACTTCCCAATACCTGGATCGCCGCCGAGTAAGACCACACCACCCGCCACCAATCCTCCGCCTAAGACGCGATCGAGTTCAACAATTCCGGTTGGTAATCGTGGCGAATCCTGTGCCTCAATGCTCACCAATCTTTGTCGTGGGATTGACTTGGCAAGCCCTTGAAAACGATGGTTTGCAGTCTCGGCGAGAGACTCTTCAAGCGTGTTCCATGCATCGCATGCAGGGCATTGTCCCTGCCATTTTGGAGAACTGCCCCCACAGGCCTGGCAAACGTAAAGTGTTTTGGTCTTTGCCATCTCAGTCTAATTTGATGCCCGACTTATTTTCCTGAGCGCGTCGTGGGGCATCCTTGCGACGCTCCTCAAGGTCAGCAGCGCGTGCCGCGGCATCTTTTTGTTTTTGTAAAAACGCTTTTTCATTCTCAGCACGCTCTTGTGCCCGTTTTGGATCGGCTCGCTCAGCAGCACGACGCGCATCGCGATCTGTTTTGATGCGCTCATTGATAATGCGTTGGTTTTCGTTGAGCAAGACCTCCTGCGCCCGAATCGGATCAATTTCACGACGATACTTTGCGCGCGCATCGCTAAGGCATGAATTCACGAAAAACTTGTCATAGCACTCCGCATTCGATTTTTTCCAGCGATATTCAACCCATTCGCGCTGCAGCGTGAGTTGCGCCTCGATTTGATTGAGCTTTTCCAGTTCAAGCTCATCACTCGTCAGCGCATGAACTGGAGCAACGGATATTGCCAACAGCATGGCAAAAGCCAATGATCGATTTTGATTCGTCATTAAATCTCAACCTTAGCACCCAACTCGACTAACCGATTGGCTGGAATGTTATAGAAATCCGATGGCTTGGCCGCGTTTTGCATCATCCAGGCAAAAAGACGCTCACGCCACACCGCCATCCCAGGGGATTTGGATGGGGTAATAGCGTCCCGCGCCAAAAAGAAGGTGGTATCCATGAGATCAAAAGCTTGACCATATTGCTTGGTAATCAATTCAAGCACTTTATTCACGTCGGGCATTTCTTTAAAGCCATGTACGCTGCGCACCACATAGACATTACCCCCCAAATCTTTAATCGATAAGCGCTCCTCATCGCGCACAAAGGGTACATCCCAAGTACTCAATTTCAGAAAGAAGATGCGCTGGTGCATCACATGATTGTGTTTGAGGTTATGCAACATCGCGGCAGGCACAAAATCAATATGCGGCGTTAAAAAGATGGCGGTGCCCTCCACCCGATGGGGTGGATGCGCCAATAAGTTTTTAATGAACATCTCCAGTGGAATGGATCCCTGAATGAGCTTATTGCGCAAGAGCTGTCGGCCTCGATACCAGGTAATGAGGCAGGTGAAAATCAGAATGGCTAGTGCCAAGGGATACCAACCCCCATCTTTAATCTTGATTAAGGTTGCGGTCCAAAAGGCAAAGTCAATCACAAAGAACAGCACAATCATCACCAAAATGATGATGGGATTGGTGTGCCACTCCCGCCGCATCACAATGCTCAATAAAATGGTGGTAATCAGCATGGTTGAGCTCACTGAAATCCCGTACGCGGCAGCGAGATTAACCGACTCCCCAAATTCCATCGTGGTCACAATGACCATAATCAATAAAGCCCAATTGACCGCCGGAATATAAATTTGCCCGCGCTCGACGTTGGAGGTGTGCAAAATATTCATGCGCGGCACAAAGCCTAATAAGATGGCTTGATTAATCAGGGAGAAAGCCCCTGAAATCACAGCTTGGGAGGCAATCACGGTGGCCGCGGTGGCTAAACCCACTACCGGCCACAAGGCCCACTCCGGGACCATTAAATAGAATGGATTACTCACGGCCTCTGGATTGGTGAGGAGTAAGGCGCCTTGGCCGAGGTAGTTAATCAGTAAACAGGGTAAAACCAAGAAGAGCCAAGCGTAGCGCACGGGGCTTTTACCAAAGTGGCCCATATCCAAATAGAGTGCTTCGACCCCAGTGACGACGAGCACCACCGAGCCCATCACAATGTAGGCGGTCAAGGGATGATCGATCACAAATTGCAGGGCATAGAGCGGATTAAAGGCGCCCACAATTTCAGGAGCGCGGCCAATGTTCATGAATCCCAAGATCGCGAGCACAATAAACCACGTGAGGGTAATCGGACCAAATAAATTACCCACGGCTGCGGTGCCAAAGCGTTGAATCACAAAGAGCGCCACTAAAATGATGACCGAAACTGGTAGGACCGCATTCGCGAGCGTGGGGGTCGCAATGGCAATGCCCTCGACCGCGGAGAGCACCGAAATCGCCGGCGTAATAACCGATTCACCAAGCAGCATGCAAGCCCCCAACATGCCCATCACCATAATCAGAAAATATTGCCGGCTGTCACTTTTAATTGAACGCAGCGCTAAGGCCATCAATGAAAGTACGCCGCCTTCGCCTTTATTATCGGCACGCATCACCACAAATACATACTTGAGCGTTACGACAATCAAGAGCGCCCAAATCATCATGGAAATCACACCAAAAAGCGCCTCACGGCTATAGGCAATACCGTGGGCAGGATCAAAACATTCTTTCAGGGCGTACAGAGGGCTTGTACCAATATCACCAAATACCACCCCAATCGCAGCAAGCATGATGAGGGGCAGACTCTTTTTGGGATGCTCATCGGTGCCGTGAATTTCAACCGGCTTGAGCAAGGATGAATTGGAAAATTCTGGGTTACTAATGGACATCCGTAGGACTACTCGATAGTTACAGTGCCTATATGATACGCTTACTTGAGGTGCCACAGTACCCGTGAACTGGACAAGGATGCACTATAAATGGTAGAATCATGGTCTCAGGCGCGGGGTGGAGCAGTCTGGCAGCTCGTCGGGCTCATAACCCGAAGGTCATAGGTTCAAATCCTATCCCCGCAACCAAATTTCTTATATTTTTCAAAGGGATACATTAGTATCCCTTTTTCGTTAGTAGTATAGTTTGACCTATACTACTTGTATCAGTCAGAATAACAACATCAAGTCATGACTGATATGAACATCAAAACAATACGGAAATCATCAGGAACAGTTCCAATTCCTGAAACAATCACAAAAATTGGTAAAGGTTTTCCTGACAAGTTAGTCATTTTTAAGATTCCCTCATCACGATATTGGTGGGTTCGTTATTACACGGAGGGAAAGGTACTTAAAAAATCAACAAAAACAGAAGACAAAAGAAAAGGTATTGAATTTGGGAAGAAGTTTTACGAACAAATTCTCATACGACAACACAATCTTTTACCTCTAGGGTCAAGTCCATCTTTTGAACGAGTATCAAAACTTCTATTAACAGAACAAGAACAGTTGATAGAACGAGGTGAACGAAGTCCCAAGATGAATATCAACGATAAACAGAAGTTGGAAAAAGATATTCTTCCGTTCTTTAAAGGAATGAATGTAAAAGATGTGACGTATAAACATCTTGATAATTACATTACACAACTTCGTCAACGAAAACTTAAACCACCGACAATCAAAAGTCATCTTTCGTTAATACACAAGATACTCTCACTATCTCAACGAGAGAATTTAATTGATAGATTACCATCCTTTCCAAAAATAAAACGAAAAGATTCTCCAAGAGGATGGTTTAACAATGATGAATACAAACTCTTACTCAAAACAGTAAAACAATGTATAGATGATAAAGTCATAGTTCGTTCTCATCAAATTACAGATGAGATGAGATTACTTATCACCTTTATGGTGAACTCATTCTTACGACCCAGTGACATTAAGAATTTACGACACAGAAATATTCAAGTTATTGAAAAAGAACACAAGTATTTAAGAATACAAACAGATGACTCAAAGACAGTTAATACACCAATCGTCACAATGGAAAATTGTGTCGAAATATACAAAGACTTACTGGAATTCCAAAAGAAAAATAAACGGGATATAGGTAAGGAAGATTTTGTGTTCTTTCCACACTTACTCAATCGTGACTTCTCATTACAAACAATGAGGAGACAGTTTGATTACATTCTTGATAGATGTGAAATGAAAACAACATCTAATGGTGATCCACGAACACTCTACTCTCTCCGTCACACATCAATCATGTTCAGACTCACAATGGGTGAATCAATAGATTTATTGACACTTTCACGGAACTGTAGAACGTCTGTTGGAATGATTGAACGATTCTATGGAAAACCCTTAGAGGGTGAAATGAACATTGGGAAAATCCAATCAAGTAAATACAAAGTCAAATAAGAAGTTCAAAAAGAGTTCGGAAATGGAGGTAATATCTCTTATAGAAATTAGATTCAAATTGATTGGAGAGTCACTATGAGAGTTTCAAAAATTCTTATAACTATTTTGATTACAACTATTCCAATATCAGTCTACTCTCAAGATTCATCAATTAATCAAAATAAAAAAGATGAGTCACAAAAAAACATAGTCACTGTTCAGAAAGAAAACAACAATAAGAATGAATTCGCACCACAAATAAAAAATCCTAATGATGTTGTATTAACAAAAGATGTTGAAATTAAAAACTTATCAACGAGCAGTGAAAAAGATAAAACAGTATTTGGACTTAAACATAGTGAATGGAGAATATTTGGTGTCACTGTCCTGGTTCTATGTATTTTTATATTTGGAGTTGTGAGATATCTTTTAACAAAGAAACAATAGAGAAAAAAACAAATACCCTTTTACATATGAAAGGAAAATATGAAATTAATTCAAATATTGACAATAATTTTTAACCCATCTGTTAAAAACTCAAGTAACTATGTAGTCGTTCACAGTAGACATGTAAACATATTTGACGAACCATTAACTTCTAAATATGTAGGTCTATGTAAGAAATTAAAGTGAAATGAAAATACGAATACTCATACTAATTTTGGTAAGTCTTGGAATTTCAGGGTGTGATAGATTACAAGAAATCATCAACAATACAGAAAATGAAATTTATCTCGTCTGTGAAGGGAAGAAAGATACTATTACATCAAATTTAGGAACTATCATAAAAGATAAGAAAGTAAGTGTGACATATCGTTTCCAGTATAAAAAAGAAAAAAAATTCTGGGTATTAAATGTTGACGGTCATAATCTTACATTTGAACCAAAAATAGATACATCCCCTGGATCAGACTACACAATGATTAATTTCAACTCAGAAACAATTGAAGTTGAAATTTTCAACCGTGACAAAAAATATAACAGTCGAGAAACTATTAATATCAATAGAATTTCTGGAAAATGGAAAGTGGTGGATGAAAGGAAAGAAAATATCAGTCGAGATCCATTTATAAAATGGATCACAGAGGGAAGTTGTGAAAAAGTTAAGAAAAAAATTTAGTCAATGAAAAAACACCTAATACTTCTATTCACTTTATTTACAGTTTCATCGGTAAGTTATTCAAAAGAAGAACAATACGTTTGTGAGTTCAATACAGAAGTAATTATTGGTAACTCTTTATCTGATAAACCTACACCAACCGTAAAGAAGATAGATGAGAAATACACATTTTTCTATGATGGAAAAAATGGAAGTTACATCAACTTAATTCATGGAGTAAAAATTCCCTTATACGTTATCAAAGAAGGTAATAGAGTTACTTTCATTGAAAAAAATACAGGTGATAATTATTTTGTTGTAAGTATCTTTACAGACAAAAGAGATAAAAGAAATTGGTATGGATCTATAAAGTCATTCTTGACTTATGGAGTTACTTCAAAATTTTATGATCCAAGTCAATCATTTGGAAGTTGTTCAATAGTAAGTTCTTAATACTTCCCCGGAAACTCACCACGAGATACATTCAAAGTAATCGATTCACCCCACTGAATCCATCTTCGTAGATTTCTTGTTACCCGTTTAATATCATTTTCATTTGATGATCCTCTGTCATCAATTGACTTAGGTAATTGTTGATAGTCTTTTCTTTTTCTACCTCTGTAATACTTATAAACTTCATTCAATAATGACTTCCCTCGTAATGATGGATTTTTTTGATATACATCACGATAGACATTCAATACATCTTTAAGAATCGTTAACTTTGGTTCTGTTCTATCAGATATCTGAAATTGAGATGTAATCACACGATATTTCTTCTTTTGACGATTACGAATCTTCTGTTGGTCATCTATCAAATGACGAATCTTCTTGAGTAATACAGTCGTAGATTGGTTTATTGGTACTTCAAGAATCAAACTGTCTGAATAGATTCTAGATGACTTAGTCTCAAGAATAGATACAGACTGTTCTTCAAAGAGATGTTTATGACTATCCCACCAGTCATTGAATGTTATTCGTTCTACATCTCCCCATGATGAATAGAACTCGTTACTCTGTTTGAGATTATTGAGAATCGTGGGATTGGTGGACTGTAGAGATATCTTGTAGAACTCAAACCAAATCCGATAGAACTCTTTCTTGAGAGGGAGGATTTTATCGGTGTTCATATGTGAACATCTTCCCATAAACGGACAATACTATCAATCAGTCATCTGTCTGATTTGAAGTAATGACACTGTAAATCATTGATTTTATTGATAAAAAATGTATAATAGACATTATAAATTGGAATTCAAATGTCAATTTATAAGACTGTCCATTCCGTAAGAGTCTTACAGACTCCTGACACGACAGAGTAGTGACAACTAAGAACAAGAACTAAGTCACTCACCCAAATTCAACTGATTGAGTAAAAGACTCATTTATGGGTGGTGGGAACTTTTACTCAAAATTTATGAAGGAAATAATTATGAATACAAATCAAACTGTTTTTTTAGAGGTATTAATCAAGAAGATTGTAGGTGTAGTTTATCAAACAGATTCTGAACTAGTAAATATTGAAAAATCTACTCACAAAATGATTGTTGATGAATTTTTCATGAAAAATACTATTGAGATTGGTGACTCACTGATTACAACAAAAACACTTCAAATCGTCAATAATTCTGATGAAGATGAATCAGAACTATCACACGAGTCACTTCAAATGGAATGGAGATTGGGTAAAGAAATTTAATTACTTTAAATAATATTATCCACCACGAAACTGATTTTTCAGTAACTATGGAACTAGGAAATTTTCCTGAGGAACTCATTGTTCCAAATTGATTTCAATTTGAATTAATTGGAATCATAAATACATCTGTAACTTTCGTTTGATTAGTCGTGGACTTCACCTAATCAGACATTTTTACCTAATTTAACAGTCTTATCTATTGAACTTTATAGAGATTCAATTAGATGAGTATTACCTAAAGAGTATCAAATATGAATACAGAACAATTAAGAACTATATCCTTGAATCAATCTCTGAATCATTCCAAAGAGTATTCCAAAGAGTCACTTATCGATACTGAACGAATGAAGTGGAAGTCCTATCTTTTCAAACCAACTCATTCAGAATCTATACGACTATCTTTAACTGAATATGTCCATAACCTAGTCCAGAACCAGAATCGTTCCATATTCCATCTAACGACTACTTATAAACCCTACCTAGACCGTAACTATAAACAATCCGATATAGACCGATTCTTTATTACCTTTTATACAAGATACCTACTTCCACGAGTATTGAATACCAAGAATATCCATACCATTACCAAGAAGTCCATCCAACCGATTACTTTTACCTTTACCGATGAACATCTCCAATCGTTCCATTCCGACCGATTACATCACCATTCCATCTTATGTGTTCATCAAGATACCTTGAATTTCTTCCAGTCCTTACCTGAAGAAAATCCGATTGATACTAGTACCGAATTTACCCATAAGATTTGTACCAGTCATATTCGTGAATGCGAACCAATGACACTCTTATATTCATCTAAATTACTAGACCGATATCCTGAATTCTTATCCTTTCCAGATAAGTTTCATAGAGAACATCATTAAGTTATGTTGTCACTATCAATCTATTGATTCCTAATCACATAAATAACCCATAAGAACCAAATGATTTCTACCATGTCGCAATCAGTATCGGGACATGTAGAAGTTCAATGGTCTTAGTTTGTATCTCCAATTAATCCAAAGGAATCCATATGTCTAATTTAATTATTGAATCTACCCCAAAAATTCAATATCCATTAAGAATGAATCATGAACTTCATACCAGATTTACCAATATCTCCCATTCCACCAAAATTCCCAAATCAACACTAGGACGAATCGGTCTAACTAAACTTCTTAATGACATTGAATCAAGAGGCATTACAACAGTATTAAAAGAATTGGAGTCAGTATGAACAAGTCTAAAACTATACAAATTAAAACATTTCGTAGATTCATGAAAGAAGAACGAGAAAAGTATTACACCTTAGACCTTGTCCCCGATATGACGAAAGAAGATGTTGTCTTTCTCTTTAATGAACTTCTACCACTCACATTCAAGATGTTGAAGGAAGGTAAAGTATTGATTACAGTCGAACCTATTCTTGAGAGTACTGAAGAATGACACCAAGAGAATTGGAACGATTAGAAAAAGATTCTATCTACACGATGAGAGTGAATTCAGATATCAAAGACCAAGTCGTATCAAGTTATTTGAATGAACTATGTAGAGTGATTAAGAAAGAGGTAAAGAAAGAGGAGATAGTAGTGATGGTGATGAAAGTAAATTAACGACACAAAAAGATAAATTCACTTGATTCTTTACTAGTATTAGTAAAATATACAAATCCAGTCATTGTTGATTCAGTTGAATATTGTATTTTTTTAGTTGAACAAGAAAAACAGTCACGAAGATAGAATTCCCCTCTATAAAGTCTATATGTATTATTTTTACAATTGATTCCTTTAGTTTCAACTATGTAATCAGTTTTAAAACTTCTCTTACCATCAAATAAAATCGGAAATACATATATAGACGCTGTTTTATAATTTACAACATCATTTGATTGTTTTCTTATAGATGATTTGATAATAAATACATCACCTGTAATGTCGTCTGTTTGAATTCTTTTAACATATTGAAAATCAGGTGAAACTTTTGGAATTGGAACTACTTGTGGAGATGAATGTATTGGTGGATTAATTTGAGGTATTTGTCTTTGTAATTCTTCATTTTGTCTTCTTATTTCATCTAAACCTCGTTCAAGTTTATCCAACATTCTTTGTTGTTCTATATCATCAAGTCTATCCTTTGTTGATCCTGGAAAATTTCCTGATTGAGACAAAACAGAGGATGAGAATATAAAAAGAATGATAAAGATGAAATTTTTATACATCCTCACACCACCACCAATCTCTTTCATCCCGTACATACTCAACATCAGTATAAGTAATAGATTGTTTTGATTCTTTTGATTTGAGTTGAACTAAAGGACTATGTTCTTCCTGTAACTTACGTTTAAGAGGACGATAGTGAGGTCTTCCGAGGATTTCTACATCGCTCATAAACTAAAAAAATATCTTTTTGACTCTATCACCACACAACTTATTAAAAACATCTCTATCCCAGTAGTGATTTGTAATTTCTACCCATCTATCTTCATCAGTTAAGTCTGGAATGTTTTGGGGTAATAATGAAATATTTTCAACAACCTCATAATGAAGGGACATTGACATTTTGTTTTTACAGTTGTAAACCATTTTCCATAGAAAATGTAAGTTTGAATATGATTTCACATTACTGACATACCAGAAACTTACATAATCACCTTTTCTTTTAATTGAATTTTCATCAATTAGAATGGTTTCACCACTTGTTTGATGATAAATTTTCCAATCAGGCGACTTGTTGCATCCAACAAGGATTAAAGAAAACAAAAGAAGAAAAAAAGACTTTATTGACTGTTCAGATAAGGTCATTTTTTAAATCCAATCAAAATGAATGTAGGTATAAAGAGGTAAGTTCAAAAATGAGTATCGGAAATTAGGTTCTAATTCAGTTGTTTATTGAAAATTCATCGTACAGTGAACTTAACTACATTATTGTTAAGTTTCACTTCATTAGTCTTTTTAGAACATTCAAACTTCGTATCTTTTTTAAGTTGAACTTGATTTGGAACTATTCCTTTATTGGTCACACTTAATATAGAGACTTCAACTGGATTAAGTTCTGAACACTCACGTATCGGTTCTAATGACGATAAACTTACCACAATTTGATTCTGCAATTTAAGTGATTTTTCTAAAGAAAATCTCCCTAATTCTGTTTGAACGCCCTCAAGGGATGAAAAATAACCAACCAATTCCTCCCCGATTACTTTAAATGTAATTATCAAGTTTTTATCAACTTGATGTGTAACTCTAGTAACAATATTTTTTTGTAATAGACCATTACAGGTTAACTTGTCATTATCATCTTTGTCTCCACGTACTAAATCCCCAATGCAGTATCCCTGACCAATAAATGAGTCTGTACTTTTTGATAGTTGAGGATTACCAAATGTTGTGAAATCTAACATTGCAAAGACTTGATTTTTTTCGCGATTAATATTTAGACTTGTATACCTAATATTAATTATTTTATTTGGACCAGAGTTATGAAACAAATCTATTCTCAAACTCATAGGAGATAACTTTTTAGACACATCATCTACTTTGAATGATGTACTCACATCGGTTGTTGAAGCGTCAAAATGATAATAACTATTCAAAAATAAACCGGGAAGAATCCTTTTATTCGTCACTTGATTAGTAACACTTCTAAGTACTTTATTTTCTTGAACGACTTCCGATTCTTTAACTGATTTTTTGAAGTAGTCAAATGGTATTTTATCGAAATATAAAATGAAAACTATTAGTACTCCGCATACCGATAGAATAACTATTGTTTTTAGATGACTTATTATTTGATTTTGAAGTTTCCTTTTTTTAAGACTAACAATATTTGATTTTTTTCCTTTAAACATATTCATTTAATCGTTGAAATTTGAATTTATTTTTTACAAATATTTTTAAATATTGTTTGTGAAACAGAACCCGGAACTGGATAGTCCCACTCACTTACTTTATTACTTGAATTCAAAATTTCTCCAAATCCATTTTTTTCAGAATAACTAACCCTACTGATTGTTCTATATTTTTGCTGGTTACAGTCAAATTCATTAAGATTTTTCATTGAAAAACCATCCGGATGACTCATCAACAACCAAACTCTTTTATAACCATTTATAACCTTAAGAGTTGAGTAATCTATTGAAAACTCAGTACCCCTGTCATTTTTTGTAACAAAAGTCCAGTTACTGTAAACAGTAGTAGAAAAAGTTAATAGTAGTAGGGGAAGAATTTTTTTCAATTTATGATTTAAACCACTCTTAAAAATTAAAATTTATAAATTGACATGTTCCAACCATAGCACCACTCTTTGGAACAGTTCCACTTTTACTTTGAACAATTGAATATTGAAGTTGACCGTCATCAGTTTTCCAATAAGTATAAATTTCGGTAACTAAATCGTAGTCTATCAATACAGAAATTTGATTAAAAGTTTTTCTTAATAGGAATACTTTTCCACCATCTTCGATAGATGAAATTGGTTTTTTTGACATACTGTCAGTAAAGAGTAAGTCATACTTTCCATCTGTTCTTTTAACTAGAATTGATTTACCACCAGTTATTGCATCTTGAGTCCACCCTGATTTATTTTTCGGTATTGGACTTATGTAAGGATAAAAAATATACCCTTTTGGATTCTCACATGCTGCGATTTGTGTTTGTGAAAAAGAATATGTTGAAGATAAAGTGAAGATAAAAAATATAATGTAATTTTTCATAATTAGTGAACTACTGATAAAGATTTTTTCTGTAATTGAACTTCTTTGAACCCATTACTGTTCACCCCATCTTTTATGTAACTATCGTATGTTTCAGTCTGTTCATCATTTGAACAGAAATATGACAAACTATGAATTAGATTGTCCGCTTCCTGACAATGACAATAGTAATACTTACCCTCTTCGATTTGTAATACTCTGTATCCACGAACCAGTGTTGGTTTATCGTCAGTTTGATTTCCCCAACGATGAATCTCTAATCGGTCAATTTGATACTTTTCTGATTGATAGATTACCCAATACTTATATGTATGGTCTCCAATAGAACAGAGTTCAATACTCATTCATTTCTCCTTTAGTCACTTACGGTAGACAAGTGGAATAAATCACCAATAAAAAACCCATCAAGAGGATGGGTCTAATCACTCAATGTTTGTTCTTAAAAGAACCTCATCGTTTTACCACCTTACTTGAGTTGTAGGTTGGTGTGACTGTCGTCAATCTCTTGATGTTGTTTAATTTTACTGACTTTCACATCAATTTGTCAATAATAACCATATCATTAGACCCATTTATTTTTCAAAACGTTTATATAGTTTCGCCTCATTTATGGAAGAATTTAAATCTATAGGTCTTAACTTTTTCATTTCCTGTATATAAGAATAGTTATATTGAGATCCAATCGACTGCGTTTTATTCATATATGCAACGAAATCGTCAACACTTCCCTCATTTAATGGATTATCAAACTCATGTTTTAAAGTAAGTAACTTTCCAGCACTGTCATAAGATTTAATTAAAGTGTGGTGAGTATCAACTTTGACAATATATTCGTAACCAATATATTGATTGTTTCCATCAAAAATCTGACAAATACTAGTAAAGTATTCTTCATTTTTTTTCATTTTCTTATCTCTTTCCCATTCATGAACCAAAAGTATTTGTAGAAATCAATTGGTGAATTGTTTAGTCTTGTTAATTCAATCGGAACTTCATAAGAAGATTTCTTAACATAGGACTTACCACTAAACTGAAGTTCTGTTCTGTAATAATCTATCCCAGACTTTTCATAAACAACAAGTGTGTGTTGATTACTTGGAACAGGATAAAAAATGAATCCTCCAAAGATTTCAGTTAGTTTGATCCAGTCATTTCCTTTCTTTTGAAAGATAATAGTTCCAAGACCACCAGATCCACCAATTAGTTCTTGAATCAATATTTCATTTTTATCAGAAGTAAGTGAAATGACACTCCATCGTATTGGTAGATTTTCACTTGATATCTTTTTCAACCAATCTTTGTAACTTTTATTGGTAACTATTTCTTTCGGTAATTCTTCTTTTGACCATTGAATGTTAGATGGAGAAATGTAAGTTGTAGGAAAAGTTTGACTATGTACTAACGATGAAAAAATTAGAAAAAGGAAAGTTAGTAGAAATTTCATAATGAAGTTCTATGAATTCTCAAAAGATGGTCATAAAAGTTATACATCCTTTCAGTTATGTTTCTATCTCTGACTCTTTTCTCATTTGAAAATCTACTTGTTTCAAATTTCTTTACCAAGTTATTCTTCACTTCAGAGTGATGTTCCTCAATTAAGTTCTTTAGTGAAGAAATAATCTCAGAAATCTCGTCATCCCCAAAACCTTTAATGAAATATTTTTCTTCAAGTTTGTTGAGAATTTCTAGTAAATTTGTATAGTTATCCTCTGAGTTTTTCTCGTAGAATTCAATTTGTTCTATAAGACCCAATTGGTATCCACCATCAAATGTTGATACAACTTCATCTGTTGATAAAGTATTTTCAATTTCATATGAATGAGTATCTAAAGTTGTAATGTCGTTAACATAGACAAGTCTTTTATTGTCATAGTCTAGTTCTTCATTAAAACTTACAGTTGGTTTACTCATATTTGTCACCAAGATTAATTAGTGATAGTCTAATACTTATGAAATCTACCACCATTTCATTACTTTTAATACTAGTCTTTTCTACTAGTGTTTCTAGTCAGTCTTTACCTGTAAAAATGAGTAATTCTGGTATTTGTCATAAACCCGGATCCACCTACTACGAACAAACCAAGAACTTCAAACCGTATAAGACTCTTGATGAGTGTTTGAAGGATGGTGGACGGTTACCGAAGAAATGATATGAAAAAAGTATTAATAACCTTCTTACTTTTGTTTTCTATTAATGGGTATTGTGAAATACTAAATCTTGAATGTACTAGTAATAGTAATCATAAAATTTCTTATACGATTAATATCGTTACAAAAAAAATTTATAACCCATATAGTAAAAACACATTTAATCTTGAAATCACTGAAAATGAATTCAGATGGGTTGAGTACTATAGTGATGGATCTCAATATGAGTATTCAATTAATAGATTTACAGGATTGAATATTGGTAAGAGAGTTAGTGGTATTGGAGGGAGTCCAGTACCTTATAAATGTGAAAATATTAAATCAAGAAAGTTCTAATTTATCAAAGTACCGAATACACCGTTCCAATCCCAATCTGAAGTTGTTTAGAAATTTGTTTGATACCCATCCCCTTTTCTCTTAACAACTTCACCGCATTTTTCATTCCATCATTCATCTTTGTCGGTCTTCCTAACTTCTTTCCTTGACTGACCGCACGTTGTAATCCGATTGTTACTCGTTCTGAAATGAGATTTCGTTCCATCTCTGAAATACATCCAAAGATTCCAAAAATCATTCTTCCTGAACTTGTTGATGTATCAATACTCTGTTGATTGAAATACAAGTCAATCTTGAGTTCATTGAGTTCTTTCATAATTTGAACTAAATCACTTACTGAACGACCTAGTCTATCGACCGACCATACAAGAACCATCTCAAACTTTCGTTGAACTCCATCTTTCATCATTTGATCCAGTCCAGGACGGTCCTGTCGTCCTTTAGAACCCGATATACCGTTATCTGAGTAGATTTGAGTAATTTGGTACCCACATCGGTCTGAATACTCTCTAAGGACCTGTATTTGGTTCTCTACTGTTTGTTTGGTGGTGGATACTCTGACGTAAATACAGACTTTTTTCATAGTTTTCTCCCAAAAAGTGATGAAAATACCTATGAATTACTATACTACTTACTATACTATTTTGGCAAAAAGTCTATATATTACATATATTTAAGTTATTAATAATCGAACTCATAACCCGAAGGTCATAGGTTCAAATCCTATCCCCGCAACCAATCTCTGGCGCATTTCCTCATTGCAATAGCAACATTTAAGCTGCTTTTTTGTCGCTTATTTTTATTTGTTTGCGACTCTTTGCCTTTGCTTCTAAAAATTCTTTCGCTACTATTTTTAATTCGCTATCCGCAAAACGTTTGAGAGCTTCGCGCATCAATGGCTGATACCCCATGCCATATTTATCGCCAAGTAATTTGTATGAATCAATTAGATCAGTACTTAATCTGATCGATATCATTTTTAAGCCAAGCACTTCATCCGTTGATTCTGATGATTGCTCTGATCGTCGAGCATACGCTTCGTCCGAGCCCAACAAACGACTCTCCCATGCTTGTTCGCTACTTTGAATAAGGTCTTGCCTCGATTTTTTTGGTTTCATACTATCTCATCATCCTATTTAATTTTTCAGAGATGGTCACCCAGAGCCATCCTCAAATAAAGTAATTTTTCTCGCGGATTAGGTTCGAAAGCTGTCTTCAAATAAACAACGCCGTCATTTAGAACATAAACAATTTTTAGCAACCGATTTTGATGTGTTGGGGCAATAAACCAAACCGTGGGAGGTTCTGTTTGGTGTTCGGCCCTCGTATCCTCCAAAACTATTCCTGTGCGGTTATAAAAGCACTCTTCAACTTCAACCCTGCGAACCCGATGCTTTTTGATTAATTTTTCAGCCAGCCTCGGACTAATCACTAGTTGCTTCATCATAGCCCATTTCGTTATATTTTGTATATACAAAATTTTACGTTAAATTGATGCTTTATTGGGATAAATTTTTATTAAGTTATTGATTTAAATATATATTTTTATGATTTTAGAAGATATACAGATTTTGTTAATTTTGTTAGTCGTGATGCCACAATCGCTTTTGCTTGGGTCTTAGGAACTCAACAGTAAGTTCATCGGCAGTGGCATGCCAGTGCTGTGCTCCGGTATGTATGGTTTCAAGAAGCGGAGTTTGATTGTCTCGATATCGTTCTTTCACAACGCTATGTGGATGACCATACCGATTTCGATATCCATGCTGAGAAAATGCCACGGTTGGTTGGATGGCATCTAGCCATATCTGTGATGACGATGTTTTGCTACCGTGATGTGGGGCCATAACCACCACCTTGTTGGGCTTTTGGTAGCCCATCTCCTCTAGACGTCGAGTATGCTCATGCTCTCCTCGTTTTTCTATATCGCCTGTTAACCAAAAACTCGTGTTGTTATTTCGGATTTCCAGCACACAACTGTTTTCATTAGGCTTTCCTCGGTGCGTATCTGCTTTAAAGCTTACTTCCGCAGACGGATGCCAGACTTTAAAGTCCACACCATCCCATTGCCATTCTTGACCAAACTGACAGGGTAGTGCTGGCATGAATGATTGTTCAACATCATTCATTAAGGGATGATGCTCAGGCATCGTGCCTAAGAATGATTCGATCTGTAGGCTCTTCATTAGTGTGCTGGCGCCAGCAATGTGATCTAAGTCTTTATGACTAATGACCAATCGATCTAATCGATCAATCCCCTCTCCACGAAAGTACGGTAGCAATACCCGCTCCCCAGCATTGTCATTTTTTCCGGAAAGTGGGCCAGCATCATATAAGAGTCGATGTGATTTTGTCTCAACCAGTACTGCGGTGCCCTGCCCAATATCAAATACATAGGCCCTAAATTGGCCCTCATGAATTGCATTAGTGGTTTGCCAAAACAAAGGAGCGCAAAGGGCAAGTCCCACAATCCGACTAATCAGATGATTTGCCATCGGACCCGGACGAATATGCCAATAGATCCCTACAGTCGATAAAGCCATTGCCCATAGGGTCGGTTGGTGGGACCAATGAACTGCCCAGTCAAATTTTGTAAGCCAATTGAGGTACTTCGCCGTCCATTCCATTGCTCCATGTGCGAGCTGGAGAGGGATTGGCGCAAACCACTCAGGAAGAATCGCGCCAACAATTGCCAGGGGTGTAACAATAAAACTAATCACTGGAATCGCCAGCGTATTGGCTAATGGCGATACGACAGATACTTGGTAAAACCAATATAAAGTACAAGGAATGAGCGCAATGGTCACAATCCATTGCAAGCGGCAGGATTCAAGGAGGGCTTGTTTGAATCGCTCAAGTCGACTTCTTTCCCACTCGCTCCCATTCGGGATACCTATGAGACTCGATGAAGAACCCATGCCGAACAAAATGATGGCTACCGCTCCAAACGATAACCAAAATCCTGGAGTGTATGGGGCCATGGGATCAATCACTAGAACTAACAAGAGGGCAATCCACCAAATATCAAAGGCGCGTGGGATTCTGGAAGTCCAGAGCGCAAAAGCTACGATCCCAACCATGTAGAGTGTTCGTTGAGCTGGTATTTGAAATCCAGCTAACCATGCATATAAAAATGCAGTGAGTAATCCAGTACCAGCTGCTACTTTTTGAACAGGAATCACAAGCGGCCATTCGCGACGTCGCCATATCCATGCCCCTAACATAGCCCCTAATCCCGAAAGCATCGTGACATGTAAACCCGATATTGAGATCAAATGCCCGACACCGGTAGCATTAAATACTCGCCAATCCGATTGCGCAATAGCATTTTGATCGCCAATCACCAAGGCAATTAATACCCCAACATATGGCGCAGAAGGATCTAGAGCGGCTTTGATTTTATTGCGTAGTCGCCAACGCTGATACTCGATGGCTGTTTTTAATGAAATCCATTTGGATTCTTGAATTCGCTTACCAGACCTAACCGAGCCATGCGCTCCAAAGCCTTGATGAAACATCCATCGTTCAAAATCAAAGCCATGGTCATTCATTAAGGTGTGTGGTCTTTTGAGTTTGACAACAAATTGCCACTCTTCACCCGGGGCAAGCTCCGGAATCAAACGGTTTTTTTGCCAAGCCCCACTCCAACTTAAATAAATTTTTCTTGGTAAGGACTCAGATTGAACATCATTCCAGTCAACTACCTCAAAGGCAAAGCGCTGATGTTGCCGATCACTATTGGGTAATTGATCGATATATCCCCGAATGGTTAATTCTTGATCTTCAAGAGAAATCGGTAGGGACGATGCAAGCCTCCCTTTTGCATAATGAAAGTGGTAGCCCCACCCCAACGCTGCCATGGCTGCTATTAGAAAAAGGAGCGAGATGGTGCGATTACGATCTCGCAAATAATAGCCAATAATCAGCAAAAAGATTCCGGAAATAATGCTTACTTCTAGGCCGTGATTCGGTAATTTGGGTAAAAAGAGAAAAGCCGATCCTCCGGCAATCCATGCCGTAATTGCGATGCGTAGCACGTTATTGGTTGAGAAGTTGGCCCCAGCGCGGTAGGGCCTGACTTACATTGTGAATGACGGCTTCTGAAAGAGAGTTTGGCTGGACACCACGGATTTCTGCCAAGACTTGGGCAATACGAGGTAAAAATGCTGGCTCATTACGACGCCCTTGTTCGGAGCGTAACCATGCTGGTGGAATATCTGGTGAATCGGTTTCGGTTACGATGGCATCGATTGGCAGCTCTTGAATCAATCTGCGTATTTGTAAAGCACGCTCATAGGTCGCTGCGCCTCCAAAACCTAACTTGAATCCCAAATCAATAAATTGCTTAGCCTGCTGAAAGCTACCATTAAATGCATGGGCAATACCACCGCTGATGGTTCGTTGACGAAGGGCCTTCAAAATCATGTCTTGAGAGCGTCGGACATGCAAAATCACTGGTAATTGATGTTCTTGGGCCAAATCCAGTTGTGCATGAAAAAAGAATGCTTGTCGATGTAGATCCAACTCAGCGACAAAGTAATCCAGACCAATTTCACCAATACCGACAAAGTGAGGGTCATTTTTAGCACTGACTACTGCAGTCTCTAACGTTTTAAGATCACTTTCACTAGCGCGATCGGTATACAGCGGATGAATGCCTAGGGTGTAGACCAAATATGGAATCTCATACTTGAACCGATGGGTGATTTCTTGAACGGCCTCAAAATCCTGAGCTCGCACTGCAGGCAACAAGATGCCTGCTACGCCAGCGTGTTTTGCCCGCTCAACGATGCTCTCGATATCACTCAAAAATTCAGGGGCATCGAGGTGGCAATGGGTATCAAGCCACATCAATGCTTATTCCCTAAATGGCTCGAGTATGCCGCGAGTCAGGCGCAAAATACGATCGCAGCGTTTGGCCCGAACTGGATCGTGCGTCACAATCAAAAATCCGGTGCCCTGCTCTTTAGCAATATCAAGCATTACATCAAATACTCGATCAGCCGTTTCGGTATCTAAGTTACCGGTTGGCTCATCAGCCAATACGCAATCCGGTTTTCCAACCAAAGCACGCGCCACGGCAACGCGTTGACGCTCACCTCCCGATAACTCCCCCGGGGTGTGATGAAGACGCTTTCCTAAACCAACTGCGTCCAACAGAATCTGTGCTGGCGCTTCTGCCTCTTCCCGACTCAAACCTCGAATTCGAAGGGGCAAAGCGACATTCTCTAGTGCGCTTAATTCATCAAGCAGATGATGAAACTGGTACACAAACCCTAAGTGTTGATTGCGGATCCGATCGAGCTCCTTTGCGTTCATCCGATTGAGCAATTGACCGGCCAATTCCACCTCACCAGCACTGGCTGTATCCAATCCCCCTAAAAGATGAAGTAAGGTGCTCTTACCAGACCCCGATGATCCGACTATGGCCACCTTCTCGGCGGGACTTAACTCCAAGTCAACCGATTTAAGGACCTCGACCGCATTGACACCTGCGCCATAGGTTTTTGCAAGATGAGAGGCCTTGAGAACGGGTTTACTCATAGCGCAAAGCCTCAGCTGGTTTGACTTGCGCCGCTCTGCGGCTTGGGTAAATCGTTGCAAGAATCGAAAGGACAAATGCCATGATGCCCACTTTCAATACGTCGTCAAGACGAACATCCGATGGCAGTTGGCTAATGAAATAAATGTCCCTCGGTAAGAACTGCACCCGAAAGAGGGTCTCAATAAACGGGACGATCACATCAATATTCAAAGCAATAAGCAATCCAAACCCCACCCCAAGCAGAGAGCCCAATAGGCCGATTGCCAAACCTTGCACTAAAAATATGCGTTGTACTAATCCAGCGCTTGCGCCCATAGTTCGCAAAATCGCAATGTCCGCCTGCTTGTCCGTCACTGTCATGACTAAGGTCGAAACTAAGTTAAATGCTGCCACGGCAATAATCAAGGTCAAGATGATGAACATCATTTTTTTCTCGGTTTGGACTGCGGCAAACCAATTGCGATTCGAGCGTGACCAATCGCTAACCCAAAGCGCTTGCGGTACGACTTGCGCTAAGCGCACCGCAATTTCTGGGGCCTTTTGCATGTCATCGACCTTGACGCGTAAACCGGTCGGGTCGGTTAATCGTAATAAGGCAGCGGCATCTTTCCAGTGCATGACCGCTAAGGTACTGTCGTATTCATAATGACCGCTGTCCACCATACCAACCACCTGAAGAGCCCTCATTCGCGGCATCATCCCAGCAGGGGTTAAGTCACCCTCTGGAACCAATAGGTTGACACGATCACCAACCCGAATACCCAGTGTTCCCGCTAACTGCGTTCCAAGTACGACCCCAAATTGTCCAGGCTTCAAATCACTGATTGAGCCCACGATTAATTGTTTG
>Ga0214921_10002076_pt1 | contig 33135 bp, 29 predicted proteins | sample LL1505_MetaG_FD_177992 | JGI IMG/M metagenome (GOLD analysis project Ga0214921, IMG submission 177992) | Freshwater microbial communities from Lake Lanier, Atlanta, Georgia, United States - LL-1505 | ecosystem: Environmental > Aquatic > Freshwater > Lake | place: USA: Georgia | collected... | reverse complement strand
CTCAGGGGCAGTTGCGCCATCACCCTTGTAGATTCATCTTCAATAAAATAATGCTTCACTGAAGTTTTTTTCGCGGCCTTCATGACTGCTTTGATGTTGACATCGCCTTTTCCCAAGACCACATTTGTTTCTTCATCAGCGCTGCCCGTATCGTTGCATGCAGTACCGTGTTCGCGGTCTTTCAGGTGCATCAGCAGAAACCTAGAAGGGTATTTTTTCAACAATGCGACTGGATCTGCACAACCTTGTTTTGCCCAATAAACATCCAGTTCATAATTGATGTAGGCTGGATTTGTTTGTTCAACAAGCCGATCAAACAAGGTGCCGTTTCCATCAGGTCTGAATTCAAATCCATGGGGATGATAGCAGAATTGAAGTCCGTTCTCTTTTAAAATTTTTCCGGCTCTGTTGAATATTGCCGCAGCTTCTTCAACATCCTTTATGCCAAATGCATTGCCATTGTGGTCTATCGCAAAGCATACAACATACGTGGCGCCCAGCGTTTTTGCTTTTTGTATGACAGGTGTAAGGTCCTTGTCCAGATCCTTGTAACCGACGCCAATGCTCACCATCTTGTATCCCATCTGGTCGAGCATTTTCTTGTGGCTCATGATATCCATGCCATATAGTTCTCCTCCTTCCAATTCCCTAATGCCCATTTTCCTTACTTTTTCCAAACTGCCTTTCAGGTCTGTTTTCACTTCATTTCTGATGGAATACAATTGAAGCCCGATCTCCTGTGCTGCCAGGAATCCGGATGAATATAAAATGACAATGGAAAGAATAAGCCTCTGCATAACCATGATTTTACTTGTTGTAATTTAAATTTAGCTCTTTTAGTAAAACCACCATCCATAAATTAAGTATAGGTTGATATTATATATCTAATGGTCTATGGCTTGATTCAAAATATCTCAATTTGGATTTTCCTTTCAATGAACGCTGGAGGGATGATAATATATCCATATTTCAATTGCGAAGAACCATGCAGAAATCAATGTTCCAATGGCAAGAAGGGCTGTAAAAATGACCAAGCCCAATGCATTTTTTTGGGTGCTTTTTTCCAGTTTTTGGATCCGTAAATTTTCCGAATTGCGTCGAATGGTTCTTTGTCTGTAACCTCCATTGTTTTTAAATATAAGCCCATCCAGTGAAATTGAAAGCAGGTCAACACTTTTAATGTATTTGTCTGTAAACAGGTTATGGTAGAGCAAATCAATTTCCCAATCCTTTAGTCCAAACCTGATTTGCAATTTTTCTCCGATTTCAGCACTCAATTTTTTTCTGTTTTCATCTGAATAAAATTTTATTCCCTTAAACTGATTTTCATAGTCAAAAATTAGCTCATCCAGTACAAAATCGAGTTCTATATCATAATTATTTTCCATCGTAAATGATTTCTAACTTTCTATTCTTAACATCTTCAGGATTTTATTGGTATCTGATAAATCCCCAATCAAGCGGTCTTCTGGCAGAGGCATTTTTTTTATCAGCAAGGGCAATGCAAAAATATTTTCTTTCATTGCCCAGGCTGGATGTTCATTGATTTGTATGATTTCAATCTCATACATTCCCTTTAAGTATTTTTCACAAAACATTTGGATGTTTTTGATTGCATGGTTTGAATCAACTGTGCCTGGAATGACAAAGAGTTGAAATACAAATTGTTCTATTTCCATATTTTTATTTAAGGGTATGACATGATATTTTTTGCAATCCCATGTTCTTCCTCTTCCACTGGAGACACGCTAATTCCACCTGGATCGATCAGCAGCTCATAGTCTTTTTTGGAGTTATTGATTCCTCTCGACTTGATGACATACAGAAATTTCTTATGCCGGTTTTTAATATATTTTTCTTCTATCATTATGCATAAATCAACAATTGACGAAATTCCCTCATGGCTTTGAATCAGTTGTAACGAAGTTGTTGTTATTGTTGCGGTCAACATTACTGTGATTTGTTCAATTTTAAGATAGTCAATAAACCTGATGAGCATTGTCCTCATGTCACTATTGATGTCTTCATACATGATGTTTGTAATTGGATCCAGAACGACAACCGTACAATTGATTTCCTTGATTATTTTTCTGATGGTAATCAAGTGAAGTTCAAGGTTTTGTAATGTGGGCCTTGAGTAATAAAAACGGAGATTGCCGGAGTCTATATGATTTTTCAGATGTATACCAACCGTTTCCATGTTTCGTATGATCTGATTCGGAGCTTCTTCAAATGCGCAATAAAGAACCTTGTTGTTTTTCTTGCAGGCATCTTCAGCAAATGCTGAAACCAAGGTGCTTTTTCCTGTTCCAGCTGATCCGGAAACGAGGATGCTGCTCCCAACGTAAAAGCCTTTGTTTTCAAGCATTTCATCGATTTCTCGGATTCCCGAAGAAATTCTTGCAGAACTAACAATGAACTGCGGGCTCTCACTTACTATTGGTAAAATGGTTATCCCTTTTTGATCAAGGGTAAAAGGATATTCATTGATACTGTGGTAAGAACCACGGTACTTTACAATTCTCAGCCTTCTTGTAGCAATTTGGTTGTGTACCCTGCAATTCAGTTCTATTACACAATCAGCGACAATTTCCTCCAAGCCGAATCGTGTTAAAAAGAATTTTCCCACTTCTGCTGTAATGATTGCTGTCACTTTTCTTTCCTTTAACCAGAAAAAAAGTCTTTTAAACTCTGCACGGAGAATTTTATCGTCTAGCCCTGTAAAAAGCGTGTCTAGTGAATCCAGAACTATTCGTTTTGCTTTCACTTTTTCTATTGCTGCACCCAACCTGATGAACAACCCATCAATATTGTATCTGCCCGTTTCTTGAATTTCCATTTGGTCAACATGAAGCCTTTCGAGGTATAATTTATTTTCAGAAATAAATTTATCCAGCTCATAGCCCATAGAAATCATGTTCACCTTTAACTCATCTGTTTTTTCTTCAAAGGTCATAAACACCCCAGGTTCATCATACTTGGTGATTCCGTTGATAATGAATCCCATTGCCATTACCGTTTTTCCTGTCCCGACATTCCCTACAACCAGTGTAGGGCGGTTTTCAGGAATCCCACCATAGGTAACATCATCAAGACCCTGTATTCCTGTTTTGGCTTTAGTTATTTCAAATCTATTGGTGTTTTCATGATTTGCATTTGAATTTTTCTGCTGAAGATCTTCTCTATTTACCATTTCATTTGTTTGAGCTTTTCTTTAAGGAAAATTTGAATTTCATTGCATTTCTGCAATGCACCAAAATGAAAAACGTCGCTCAAGTTAAAAAATGTGAAAGGGAGATTATATGATTGAAAACATGTTCATGTGTATTCGTAATCAAGTAACCGATTGTGCAACCAGAATTAAGTCAAAATCAATACTAAAACCTTCTGTATTTTACATATTGCTCTGATTTTTTTAAACCAACCTCAAAAATTAATCTTGTCCGTGGTAAAGGTAGAGTGCACCATAGGTCCAATTGGGGCTTTCAAGGCCAGGATAATTGAAGCGGTCCATCATCAGTGCAACGAAGCGAAACGGATATCCATCGGGCAATTGAACCACATTGGGCCAAACCCTTGAGCCAGATGTTTCATCCCATGGTGGAAGGTCCATCTTCATTGTACCAGCTTCCTTGAGATCAGGATAGGTATAGATATAGATTTTACGGTCTTTGCTGCCGGAAAAACAATAGAATTGATTTCCGATTTTTTGGATGGATGTTCCTGTTGAGTTATACGCTACAGGTCCGGCGATTTTGGTATATCCTTTGTTCCAGCTGTCAGACTCCAGCATGATGGCTTTGTATCCATTTTCATTGGTGCAGGTCAGCATTCGCCATTTTTTTGCCTTGGCATCAAAGAGGATGTGCGGGTCCTCGTAATCACCTACCATGCCAAAGGGTGTTGCGCGCATGATGGAAAAACCAAAGCGAGGATCCTGTTTGCTTTCTATGGTGAGCAATTGTTTTTTCTCTTTCTTGTTGGCAAATGCGCTGAAACCCGTTGTCAGTCCACGCCAAATGCTGTCTTTCCGGTCGTAATACACATGTGATGCCACTTCATTCCTGAGCAATCCATCCTGTCTGTCAAATACAATCACCCCTTCCATCCTGATATCAAAAACGGAAGGACTCATGCTGAAAACACCTTGCATGGGATGGGGCAAACCGCGACCCCTGATGGTCATGGTATACCATAGTCTTCCTTTATCAAGCAGGGGATCACCATTTTCATAGGTGATGGCCCTGATGTCGGCCAGTCCTGTTCCGCAGCTTAACGAAGACTCAATATTTTCCAGCGCCACCTTACCCTTTTCCAGGCTTACAAAAAGCCTGGACTGGAATGTGTTGATGCAGTCAATTTTTCTGAGATCAAGGTAATCGCTGGTTTCAAATTGTGCAACTGGTTTTGGCAGATCATTGTTTTGCACATACAATACCAAACCGCTTCCCAACATTTGAAGGATGATTTTTCCCTGCAGGTTATTTTTTTCACCAGCCTTGAGGGCAACCGATTTTTCTACAATGGTGATGGAATCCTTGACAATCCTGATCCTTGTATCCATCATGTTTTGATCATCAAAAACTACTGTGATGAGGCACTGATTTTTTTGATGTTCATCCGAGAATTCAAATCCGATTTCCCCATTTCCCTTGCAACTGTCCAACCCGATGGTGTAGGTGGCAAAAGGATTGAAGCCCCCAAACCAGATGGCTGTGGTCGACTTTTTTTCTGATTGCAAAGACAATCGATTACTCTTTGTTTGTATGGTGGCATTTGCTGCAAGGCGATGTGCAGTCGGGTACATAACGGGCATCCCGATGATTTCGTTGGGATGCAATGCCGACAATGGAATGGACAACTCCTTGTCAAATAAAAATCTTCTGACTGCCTGTCTTGTAAATTGAATCCCATCTGGTCTAACCTGTTGCTGGGCCATCAATGCGTTCCATGCCATCATTCCATAGAACAACAGACAAGATATTGATTTCAGCAAAAGCTTGGTTCTTCTCATGGGCACATTCATTGTTGTCCGGGCATGTATTGCTTTTCCATGTACTTCAGTACATCCTCCTTGTAAAACAATACATCCTTGAACTGTCCTTTGGTATACATTTCTGCCTGGTCTTTGAAATGCTTTGATGCAGGGTCTCCGCTTTCTCCACCGGCCAACAAAGATTTTGCTTTTATCCTTTTACCAAATTCAACAGCACAGATAAAACTGTTTCCGCCATACCCGTAGCGTTTTTTATTGCCTTCGGATGTGCGGGAATTGAAGGAAGGAAGGCTGCCCCAGGCGGAAGAAGCAAAGGGGGATGGAATGCTGGCTTGGTTGTCATCAAACTTCGATTTCATGGCATTGCTGATGCGTTGAAAACGATTGACCTCTCCCCAGGCGATTTCCCAGGTGCCATAATCCGCCTTCAATTTTTTCAAGGTCTCAATCAGAAAACTGATCTTGGTGGCATCGGGCATTTCCTTCAACATGCGGGGCAATTCAAAGGGAAGATCGATGGGTCCTTTTTTTCCTCTTGTCAGATAAGGCAGAATACGCTCAGCCCAATGAATGGCAACGGTCGTGGCTACTGAATTGGCTGCTGATCTTCGGTCCCAGGCACTCAAGAGATTGATGGCTTTGTTGATTTCAGGTTTGATGTCATCCGCAATGGCCGTTCTGTTCGCGCTGATCAACGATGGCAACAAAACATCGAAGGCAGCAAGATAGGTGTCGTACCCTGTAGCGATCAGGCTGTTGATATCGTATTTCTCACGGCTGCCCAATACCCTGACCGCATTGATTCCCCGAAAATTTTCGGGGTCTGGCGCCATGTAGCTGGGATATTTCTTTTTGGAGATGCTTCCGTTTCCGGCAACAGTGAATGGCGTGGCGTTGCAGTTTTGCAACCATCCATTGGTGGGGTTGTAGAGATGAACCGTTTCATCAACAGTATGCAATCCCTTCCAATCGGTTGCAGCCGTTGATCCGTCCACCGGATTGTTCCAGTCAAAGTTGGCATCACGTTTGGGCATAAAATTACCATGCCAATAGGCAATGTTCCCCTGGTCGTCTGCATAGACCGTATTGTTGGAAACATTTTCACGCAGGTCCATGATGGATTTGAATTCAGCAAATGTTTTTGCTTTGGTCCTGCTCCAGGATTGTATCAAGCCCTTCAGCGATCGGTTGTTGGACTGCATGCTGATCCACTTGTCTTCTTGCATGGCCATCACCGGTCCATGGTGTGTTGCATAGACCTTGAATTCTTTTTTCGCCATGCTGCCATTGGCCGTCTTGTAGGCAATGGTTGTTGGTTGTATTCTGATAGAGCGAAGCTGTTTTTCGTACTGATAGAAGAGCCCATCCTTGTTCTTGACAATGGTCTCTTCATAGAGGTCAGCCACATCGGCCTGGCTGGATGTATGCATCCAACCACAATGTTCATTGAATCCCTGGTAGACAAAAAACTGCCCCCAGGTAACGGCACCATAGGCATTGAGTCCTTCCTCGCTCACCATGTGCACTTCGGGGCGGAAATAAAACGTGACATGAGGGTTGATGTAGAGCATGGCATTACCGGAAAGGCTGCGCGATGGCGCAATGGCAAAACCATTGGAGCCACTGAGCTGTTCGGGATCTTTCTTTTTCAGTGCCGCAAGATCTGTGGATAGCCCGGCATAAAATTTCTTGATGTCATTGGCAGTTAAGTCGCTGGTTTGGATCGCTGAAATACTGCCATCTGTATAGGTCAAAGGATACCAGGGTTTGAACTCACGCAGCAGCGCAGGTTTTACTTTTGGATTTTTATAGAGATAATAATTCACCCCATCCGCAAATGCGTTCAGCAGTTTCTTCATCCAATCCGGACTGTTGTCATAATCCTTGACCGATGCTGCAGAATCGATGACCATTTTTACCAACAGGTCTTCATAAATACTTTGCTCTCCATTGATTTCACTGGTTCTGCCCAGCATGGTGATGTAGTTCATTTCCACCCTTTGAAAATCATCCTCACATTGTGCATACAACAATCCGAAAACACAGTCAGCATCTGATTTTCCATAGACATGAGGGATGCCCCATTTGTCGCGGATGATGTTCACCCTTTTGGCGGTTTCCTGCCAGCGCGCGATGTCTGTTTTTGCTTGGGCTCCAGCAAGAAATGGCAGGAGCAAAAAACCGATCAGTATGTATTTCATAAACATAATCCGGGCTTTAAAAAATTATTGGTTGACCTGGTTGGCTTTCAGTACACGGATGAAGTTGCCACCAAGGATTTTGGTGATGTCTTTTTTGCTGTATCCTCTTTTCAACAATTCCTCTGTGATCAAAGGCATGTTGGTCACATCGTTGAGTTCGCGGGGAGATGAATTGATGCCATCAAAATCAGAACCAATCCCGATATGGTCAACACCGATCAGGCCTGCAATATGATCGAGGTGGTCGATGAGTTGTGCAAGTGAAGGACGGACATTGTCCATCTCTTCCTTGTATTTTTCGTGGATGAAAAGATTCGCGTAAAAATCGCTCGGATTGATTTTCAGCAAGGAATCTTTTTCTATTTGGTGCTTTCTGATGAAGGCATTGTTTTTTTCGCGGAAGCTGCTGTCAACAAATCCCGAATAAAAATTCAGGTGGATCACACCATTGTTTTTTCCTATCATCCGAATCTGATCGTCGGTGAGATTCCTTGGAACAGGACAGAGTGCGTATGTGCAACTGTGTGAAGCAATGACCGGCTTTGTGCTGATGCGCAGGGCATCGTAAAATGTTTGCTCGCCCACATGCGAAATATCAACAATCATGCCCAGTTCGTTCATGCGCTGTACAATTGACTCACCCAGTGCATTCAATCCATATGGGTGGCCAAGGTCTTTTTTTGCCCTTTCATCTGCAGCAGAACTGGCCCATGAAGTGCTGTTGTTCCATGTCAGGGTCATGTAGCGCGCGCCACGTGCATATAATTTTTCGAGGTAGTCAATCCTGTCTTCGATCATGTGCCCACCCTCCACACCAATCATGGATCCTAGCTTTCCGGTTTTTACGGCAGTCTTCAGGTCTGCAACATTGCGCACCAGCATCATCTTCCCGGGGTTGCGGTTCACTGTTGCATAGAGCGTATCGATTTCGCGGTTCGCAAATGCATAGGCGGTACCCATCCCATAATTTTCATCACAGAAAATGGAGAAAACCTGCACATCAATGCCTCCCGTTTTCATTCGTCCAAGATCGGAGTGAGTGATGCCTTTCAGGTCCTGGTCAAAGCTTTTTCCTTTTTCAAGGCCTGTGCTGATGAAATCATTGTGCGTATCAATCACAATGGCTTTCTGGTGAATTTTTTTAAATGATTGCGCGGATGCATGCATCAGGCTTGCTGAAGCAATGAGCAAGGCGGGAAGCAATAATATTTTCATGGTTTAATCATTGATGGATTGGTACATCAGCACTTTGAAGCGGTCGTGTATATCGCCAAACTGCATGGGGTAGATATTGGTGAAGAAAAGGCCTACGATTTTTTCTTTTGGATCAACCCAATAGGTGGAAGAAAACATCCCGCCCCAGCTGAAGGTTCCTTCATTGGTGGGAAGCCTTCCGCTTCCTGCAGCAGTGATGATGCCAAAGCCCAATCCAAATTTATCGTTTCCATTGCTGATATCGCCAATCTGGTTTTGGGTCATCATGCGCACACTGTTTCTGCTGAGGATGCGTACACCATTGAATTCGCCGCCATTCAACATCATCTGCAAAAAGATCGCATAATCCATGATGGTAGAAGAAAGCCCACCACCGCCACTGAACATCTTGAAATCCATGTTGGGGAAGTCTCGGTAAAAAGTTCCGTTCAGTGCATAGGTCGGCTCCATCATCATTAACTTGCCTTCCTTGTGAGAATAAAGGCTCACCAATCTTTGTTGTTTTTCTTTTGGCAGGTAGAAGTAGGTGTCTTTCATGCCCAGTGGTTCAAAGATCCGCTTGCGAAAAAATTCATCCAGCGTCATGCCGGAAACCACTTCAACAAGATAGCCCAGCACATCGGTGTTGAGCCCATATAAATATTTCTCACCCGGATGATGGAACAAAGGAAGTGTTCCTAGCTTTTTGATGTTTTCTGCCAGGCTGATTTCTTTTACACCAATTCCCCCAACAACACCATTTTTGGCATAAATGGCCTTGGCGGTGGGGGAGCCGATTTGCGCATAGCCAATGCCTGAAGTATGGGTCAACAAGTCGCGGATGCTGATCTCCCTTTTGGCAGGTATGGTGGTAAAGCTGCTGTCTGTTGCATTGAACTTCTCCAGCACTTTCGGGTTTTTGAATTCAGGGATGAATTTAGAGACAGGCTCATCAAGCAAAAATTTGCCTTCCTCAAAAAGCATCATCACAGCAGTACTGGTGATGGCTTTTGTCTGTGAGGCAATGCGGAAAATATGGTCGGTCCGCATGGGCGTTTTCTTTTCGATGTTCTCATAACCGAAAGCCTTATAATACTCCACCTTCCCGTTGCTCATGATAAGCCCCACGCCTCCGTTCATCCATCCTTTGTCTGCCCAGGATTGGATGACTTGATCAGCCCTTTTCAAACGCTCGGTTGATAAGCTGTTTTGTGGTTTTAGGTTTTGACTTGTTGGTTTAGCCGTTTGTGCAATTGAAGCGGAAAACAAGGCCGCAGATAAAATGATCAGCAGATATTTTTTCATGTGGAAATAATGAGGGATGAAGTTAGTAAAAATAAAAAGGCTGAGGAGGTTGAAGCAGTTGAACTTGTCTGCCGTAGGCAGAAGGGTTGAAGGGGTTGAAGTGGGCAGATTATTGCCTTGTTCCTTCAGTGGGACTGGGATTCCTGGGCATGATCCCAGTTTTGAAATATTTGGAGGCTTCCAGGATGTATTTATGGAACTGATACTCGTCGTTGAAGGCGATCATATCATAGGTAGGGCGCCAGAGGGTCATGAACCGCTCCAGGTCTCGCTCATTCAGGCCTGTGATCTGTCTTACCAACCCCTTTGTGAACCTGCTGTCAATGAATTTTTGCTGTTCTTCAAGGACCAACCGGTTTTGGAAGCTCCGCATCACCTTGTTTCTCCTGAACTTGAAGGCGTTGATCAGGCTATTCGGGTCCAGGTTGCCCGCCGAGGTTGTTTGCAATCCGCCACCCTCAAATTCAAAAATTTTCCTGTACTTCTCCCGGTTTTCCAGGGAGTCCTCGCGATAAGACTTTCCAATCACCACAACCTCTTTGAGGGTCTGGTACTTGTCTTGCACCCTTACCTGCAAGGCAATGTCAAATCCGGCCGGATACCGGATGGTACTGACTGGGAAAAGCATGGTAGATTTCCCCCGGTAGGTAAAAAACACAGAGTCATTTTTGTCAACAGTGATGCCGTACCTGCCGATGGAGTCTGTGAAAGTAATCTCCCCTTTTTTGGAACTGACTTTTACCGCCCCAACCGGAACCATCCGGGTGGAATCATAGACCCTTCCCGTCAACCAAACTTGAGAAAAGCCGGTTGACCCCGTGAAAAGCAGCATTACCTGCAGGGTAAATTTCAATATGAACGGAAAATGCTTCAGATCATGTAAATATAAAACCGCTGGTCTTAAGTTTGGGCTGCAATGGCCCAAAGAAATGTTAATACAACGCTATCTTTGTTGTAACTATTTGACTTTCAGCCATTCAGAAATCACTTTTGGATAGTGAGCATGTTCAAGTGCATGGATTTTTTCAGCCAGTGTGTCAGGATTATCCGTTGAAAGCACCTCCACAGAAGCCTGAAAAAGGGTCTTGCCATTGTCATAATGCTCATCCACCAGGTGAATGGTGATGCCACTTTTTTTCTCTCCGGCACTGATCACTGCCTGGTGTACCTTTTCACCATACATGCCCTTTCCACCAAAGGCTGGCAGCAGGGCTGGGTGGATGTTTATTATCTTATTATGGTAGGCTTTTACAAGGTTTTCTGGAATTTTCCATAGAAAACCAGCCAATACTATATGTGTAACCCCTTCATTTTTAAGTACTTGGATATATTCATTCGAGTTTTCAAACTGCGACTTTCCAATGAGGAGGGTTTTGATGCCATACCTGGTTGCAATGTCCAGAACTCCGGCGCCAGGTCGGTTGCATACAACCATGGAAACAGATACAACAGGATGATTTTCAAGGTATTGTATTATTTTTTCGGCATTGCTTCCTTTTCCTGAGGCAAAAATCGCCAGCCTGATGGGTAGTTTTGGGATGAGCCCCAGCCTGCGAAGGATTTTTTTCTCGTAGTTCCAGAAAAAGCTGAATTGGCCAAAGAAAAAAGAAACGATGAGGATGATGATCTGATAACCGAAGATCAATATGGAAAGCCTTAACGCCAGTTTCCATGCCCAAAACGTGGCTTCATCGAATCCCACCCATGAGGTGGCCACCCTTGAAACATAAGCAGTAGTGGTACCCGTTACGGCAAAAGTGCAAAGGATCAGAAAGAGCTGGCCCGATGAAACGTTCCACTTTTGCTGCAATTTGTTAAACATGCTGCAAAGAGAAGAAAAAAAGGGATTCAGTGCGATTTTCACAATCTTAATTATTTCAATGTCTTCAAAGCTTACGATTTTGTGACAATTGGGGGAATGTACAAAATACAATCCCTTGAAATGCAAGCCAGTATTGCATCAAAAAAAATATCAGGATGTTGATATATTGTTAAAATCATGTGCTAAATTTGCACGCGATCATTGGACCCGGTTCCATTTCAACCACAATTCACTGAGGGTATGAATCAGAAAAGAACAGCATTTCAAAAAATCATTTCAGCATTCGTTTTATTGGTCTTATTGTCCGGTTCACTGGTGCTGAATGCCCAGGATGGCAAGGCACTGTTCAACCAAAAATGTGCTTCTTGTCATGCTATTGACAAGAAGCTTGTTGGTCCGGCACTGCAAGGTGTGGAAGACCGTTGGGACGACAAGGCCATGTTGTACGAATGGGTAAGGAACAGTGCTGCGGTCATCAAAAAAGGATATCCGCGCGCTGTAACCGTATACGCTGAGTTCAATAAGATCCAGATGACAGCCTTCCCTGAATTGAAGAATGCTGACATCGATGCCATCCTTGGATACATCAATACAGGTGGTGCCAAAGCAGCCGCAGCAACAGCTGCTCCTGCCGAGGGGAATGCTGCACCAGATGCAGGCGATTCCGATTCTAACCTCTTGTATGGTATTTTGACACTTGTTCTCGCAGTTATTGCACTCATTTTGTTACAGGTCAACAGCAACCTCCGCAAAATGTCTGATGAGGCAGAAGGTGCACAAACTGCAGAGCCCATCCCGTTCTACCGCAACAAGGCCTATATCGCCATATTTGTCATTCTTCTTTTCCTTGGTGGAGGCTACATGACTTTCCAGGGCGCTCAAGGCCTGGGAAGATCAAAAAATTACCAACCCGAACAACCGATTTTTTATTCCCATACCGTCCATGCAGGCATCAACCAAATCAATTGTCTGTATTGTCATGGCGGAGCACAACAGGGCAAGCACTCCAATATCCCTTCCGTTAATGTTTGTATGAACTGCCACATGGGAATCAACGAGTATGCCAAGGGACCACAATTGTACAGGGAAGATGGAAGCAAGGTAGATGGCACCGCTGAAATCCAAAAGCTTTATCAATATGCTGGTTGGAACCCAAGTCAAAAGACCTACACTGGCAACGGCAAGCCCATCGAATGGGTTCGCATCCACAACCTCCCTGACCACGTTTATTTTAACCATGCCCAACACGTTACTGCCGGAAAACAAAACTGTCAGACATGCCACGGCGAAATCCAGAAAATGGATGAAGTGTACCAGTTTTCTGACCTGAGCATGGGCTGGTGTATAAACTGCCACAGGGAATCCAAGGTGCAGTTCAAGGAGAACAAGTTTTACAGCATTTATGAGAAGTTCCACGAGGATATGAAGAACAAGAAGATCGACAGTGTTACCGTCGAGAAGATTGGCGGAACAGAATGTCAAAAATGTCACTACTAAAAAGAACGCTCAGAAACATCTCATACTAAGCACAATCTAACAACTGTTATGAAGCAAAAAAAATACTGGCAGAGTTTCGGTGAACTGAAAAACGGTGAAAATTTTCAGGAAAGGACCCAGGATGAATTTGGTGAAGACCTGACCACTGGCGATCAGGACAATGGCCTGCTTGAATCAAAAGCCCCCCGCAGGGACTTCCTCAAGTACCTTGGATTCAGTACTGCTGCCGCCGCCGCTGCCGCCAGTTGTGAAATGCCTATCAAAAAGAGCATTCCATATTTGAACAAGCCTGATACCATCACTCCGGGTATTCCCAATTATTATGCAACTACTTATGTATTGGATGGAGATGCCATACCGGTTGTAGCGAAAGTCATGGATGGTAGGCCCATCAAGATCGAAGGAAATGATCTTTCCACGATTACCAATGGTGGAACTTCTGCCCGTGTGCAGGCTTCAGTGCTGGGTGTTTATGATACGGCACGCCTTCGCTACCCACTCGCCAACGACAAGGAGGTGAGTACTTTTGACGCATTTGACAAAATGGTGGCAGAAGCCATGGCAGGAACCGGTGGAAAACCAACCATCCTCCTTACAGCAACCATCAGCTCAGTAACCACCAAGAATATCATTGCAGCATTTCTGGCCAAGCAACCCGGATCTCGCCATATCCAATATGATGCCATCTCTTCCAGTGGTTTGCTGAATGCCAATGCAGCATCTTTTGGAAAGAGGGCCATCCCTTCTTACCAGTTCAATGCAGCAAAGACCATTGTCAGCCTCGGTGCTGATTTTCTCGGAACATGGTTGAGCCCGGTTGAATACGCCCGCCAGTACGCTGCAGGCAGAAAGATCAACCAGAAGAATCCTGAGATGAGCAAGCATATTCAGTTTGAAAGCATGCTCAGCCTCACTGGTGCAAATGCAGATGACCGCTACGTTCACCTTCCTTCAGAGGTGGGTGCTGTAGCTTTGAATATCTATGCAGCCCTTGGTGGTGCGGTTGTTGCTCCTGCAGTGACTGATGATCGCCTTAAAAAAGGAATTCAGCAGGCAGTTGCTTCATTAAAAGCCTCAGGTGCAGCTTCACTTGTTGTGAGCGGAAGCAATGACACCAATGTTCAGTTGGTTGTCAATGCCATCAACCAGCTCCTCGGTGCTTATGGCACTACCATCGATTGGGGTACCACATTGAATACCCGTCAGGGAGATGATGCCGCAATGGTCCAGTTGGTTCAGGAAATGAACGAAGGAAAAATCGGAGCCTTGTTGATCCATGGCGTGAATCCTGCATATGATTATTTTGATGCAAAGAAATTTGAATCAGGGTTGGCAAAAGTTGCCGTTTCTGTTTCTTTCAATGATAGGGAAGATGAAACAACTTCAATTTGCAAGTTTGCCATTCCTGACCATCATTTCCTTGAAAGCTGGGGTGATGCTGAAATGAAATCAGGTTACCTGAGCTTCATCCAGCCTACCATCGCTCCATTGTTCAAGACTAGGGCTTTCCAGACTTCTTTGCTGAAATGGTCTGGAGATGCAACTTCTTACGGAGATCATTTCAAACAATACTGGCTCGGAAGATTCGGCTCACAGGCTGCATGGGACAAAGCCCTGCAGGATGGTGTGGTTGAAACACCTGCTGCCACTGCTTCCGGAAGCTATAATGGTGGAGCCCTTGCTGCTGCAGTCTCCGCTATTGCTGCTGCAAAACCTGCTGCAGGAATGGAAATCGTGGTTTATCCAAAAGTAGCCATCGGTGCTGGTAAGGAAGCCAACAACCCCTGGTTGCAGGAAATGCCCGATCCTATCACCAAGGCCACCTGGGACAATTACGCCATCATTTCTTATGGAACTGCGAAAGAACTTGGTATCCTTGTGGACGACAACTATGAAGTCGAGGTGGCCAAGCCTGTCATCACCGTAAAAGTAGGTGGAAAGGAAATGAAGCTGCCTGTATTGGTGATACCTGGCATGCACAAAAATGTTGTTGCATTGGCACTTGGTTATGGCCGCTCTGAGAAATCAGGACGCGCTGCCGCCAATGTAGGTCAAAATGCCTTCCCGCTTGTAGGCTTCGATGGAAAATCATTTAGCTACAGCACAGCCGGTGTAAGTGTTGCAAAAACCAATGAAACCTTCAAACTCGCCTATACCCAAACGCATAACCAATACGAAGGCCGCGACGAAGTGGTGCGCGAGTTCTCTTTGGTGGATTTCAAGAAGAATCCAACCGTTTTGGCAGACGACAGGCACAAGCTTGTTGAGGATTATGCCAAAAATACAAATGACTACGCTGCAGAAGGAACGCTTTATCCAAGCCATCCTTATCCAGGCCCGAAATGGGGAATGAGCATTGATCTCAACTCCTGTATCGGTTGTGGAGCATGTACAGTGGCTTGTACTTCAGAAAACAACGTTGCTGTTGTTGGTAAATCCGAAGTAATGCGTGCACATGAAATGCATTGGCTGCGCATAGACAGGTATTTTGCCACCTACCGTGATGATTCAGGCAGCGATAACCTCGATGACCTGAACGTGGTGTTCATGCCAATGCTTTGCCAACACTGTGACAACGCTCCTTGTGAGAACGTTTGCCCGGTGAATGCCACCAACCACAGCAGCGAAGGGCTCAACCAAATGACATACAACCGTTGTATCGGTACACGTTATTGTGCCAACAACTGTCCTTATAAAGTAAGGCGTTTCAACTGGGCTGATTACATGGGAGCGGACAGCTTCTCTGACAACCAGAAGGGCGTATTGGATGATTCAGTGATGATGATGAACGACGACCTCACCAGGATGGTATTGAATCCGGATGTAACGGTAAGGTCTCGTGGTGTGATCGAAAAATGTTCTTTCTGTGTGCAGCGTTTGCAGGAAGGCAAGTTGAAGGCAAAGAAAGCCAACAGGCCGCTTGAAACCGGAGCTGATGGCAAGTGGGATATCAAAACCGCCTGTCAGCAAGCTTGTCCTACCAATGCCATTGTTTTCGGAAACGTAAATGACAAGAAAAGCCCGATCAGCGTGATCCGCAACGAGGAGCAAACCAACAGGGTATTCTATACGCTTGAGCAGATCCACGTATTGCCCAATGTCAGCTACCTCGCAAAAATTAGGAACACCGACAGGCATGTGGGCGTAGCTGAAGCAGCACACCATGAGGCAGCACCTGCTGCAGTGGGTGAGCACAAGGTAGAAGGCGCGCACAAAGAAGAAAAGAAAGCTGAAGCAGCACATTAATAAAGAAAGCAGGGAAATCTCATAAATGAGCAACGCATGAGTGTTACAAAGTACGAATCACAGTTAAGGGAACCATTGGTAAATGGCAACAAGACCTATGGTCAGGTCACTCACGACATCGTGCACACGATCGAAGCCAAGCCCACCCGTTTGTGGTATATTGGTTTCTACATTTCAGTGGCATTGTTGATGTTTGGAGCATACTCCGTTTACCGCGAGGTGGTATACGGAATCGGACAGTGGAACGTTAACCGTACCATTGGATGGGGCTGGGACATCACCAACTTCGTTTGGTGGGTTGGTATCGGTCATGCCGGTACGCTGATTTCTGCCATCCTTCTCCTTTTCCGCCAGGGCTGGAGAACAGGGGTTAACCGTGCGGCAGAGGCCATGACCATTTTTGCGGTAATGTGTGCCGGTCAATTCCCGATCTTCCACATGGGAAGGGTTTGGATGGCATTCTTCACCCTGCCTTATCCCAATACACGTGGTCCGCTTTGGCCCAATTTCAACTCACCCTTGTTGTGGGACGTGTTCGCAATCTCAACGTATTTCACTGTTTCCCTTTTGTTCTGGTATTCAGGTTTGTTGCCTGACTTCGCCACCATCAGGGACCGTGCCAAAACAAAACTCCGCAAGCGTTTGTATGGCCTCGCTTCCTTTGGTTGGAGCGGAAGCACCAAGCACTGGCAGCGCCACGAGAGCCTTTCTCTTGTACTTGCAGGTCTTTCTACCCCACTTGTATTGTCAGTTCACACGATTGTATCGTTTGACTTCGCCACTTCAGTAGTACCTGGATGGCATACCACCATCTTCCCTCCCTATTTCGTTGCCGGTGCGATCTTCTCTGGTTTTGCCATGGTACAAACCCTGATGCTGATCCTCAGGAAAGTAATGGGATTGCAGGATTATATCACCCTCGGCCATATTGAAGCAATGAACAAGGTAATTGTTCTTACCGGTTCAATCGTAGGTTGTGCCTACTTAACCGAGTTGTTCATGGCCTGGTATTCACAGGTTCCGTTTGAGCAGGACATCTTCTTCAAATACAGGATTGCCGGTCCTTACGGATGGAGTTACTGGTTGATGATGACCTGTAACGTAATCTCTCCACAGTTGTTCTGGTCAAGAAAACTCAGGAGGAACGTATTGTTCACCTTCATCATGAGCATCATTGTAAACATCGGTATGTGGTTTGAGCGTTTCGTGATCATCGTATCATCCTTGTACCGCGACTACCTTCCCTCTTCCTGGTCCATCTATTACAGGCCAACCATTTGGGAGATCGGATTTTATGTTGGAACCTTTGGTCTTTTCTTCACTTGTTTCTTCCTTTTTGCCAAATACTTCCCCGTCATCGCGATCGCTGAGATCAAGTATGTACTGAAAACCAATGGCGAAAGCTTTAAGAATGAAATGGCGGAACTGGAAAGCAAAAATGTGGATGATTTCGTTCACGAAATGCACCATGACGGCCATGAAGAAGGAACCATAAAAGTGGCACATCACTGATCAATCAAAAAGTAAAAAGTATAAAATGGCTTTGAAAAAATTTGTTGTAGGCTGTTTTGAGGATGAAAAAGTTCTTTTCCCCGCTGTTGAAAAAGTGAGGAAGGCAGGCTATAAATTCCATGACATTTACACCCCTTTTCCAGTTCACGGATTGGACAAGGCGATGGGACTCAGGGATACCAGCATCCACACTGCGGGATTTCTTTTCGGCATGATTGGTACAACAACAGCGGTGACCTTCATGACCTGGGTTTTCACCAAGGACTGGCCGGTAAACATCGGGGGTAAACCAAATTTTGCTTTACCAGCCTGGATTCCCATCACATTTGAGTTGACGGTACTGTGTGCAGCAGTAGGCATGGTGCTTACTTTCTGTTATATCTGTCAGTTGGCTCCCTTCCTGAAAAGGCATCATTTCCATCCCCGTGCAACAGACGATCTTTTTGTGATGGTGATTGAGTGCAGTGAAAAGGCAAACGAGGAGGAACTCAAGTCTTTCCTTGGCACTGTTGGTGCGCAGGAAGTCAATACACAGGTAGCAGAAGAAGGATGGTGGATTGGCAAGTACGATGAGGAGCAAGAACTTTACAAGGAACCGAACATTGCTTAAATAATTTAGGAGAAGGGAAAGAGGAGATCATAAAACAACAAAAGAGATGAAAAGATCAACTATTGTTTTCTGTGGACTGGCAGCATTGCTCATTGCTGCAATAGGATGCAGTGATGTAAAAAGGACCCCAGGAAAGGTTTATATGCCCGACATGGCCTACAGCCGCGCATATGAAACCTATTCAGTAAACCCCGTTTTTGCTGATGGACGTACCAGCCAAGGTCCGGTTGCGGGAACAGTGAAACGTGGTGATGAATACCCGGTGCACATTGCGATGGATAACATAGGCGATACTGCCAATTATTACGCTTCACGTGCACTGCCAAACCCCTTCGATTCATTGGATACAGATCAAATGAAGGAAACAGAGCGAATCTATCTTATCAATTGTGGTATTTGTCATGGGGCCAAGCTCGATGGAAATGGTCCACTGTGGAAAGACGGAGATGGCCCATTCCCTGCAAAGCCTGCCGCATTGGTGGGAGATGCAAAATATGAATCAATGCCGGCGGGCCAAATGTTCTACTCCATCACTTATGGAAAGAACCTCATGGGAAGCTATGCATCACAATTGACAGCCAAACAGCGCTGGGAAGTGATTACCTATATCAAGTCAAAACAAGGAAAATAATAACCAACGCATTAAATAATCAGGGATGATCAAACAACAATTTGAGATTTCAGCAGGGTACAAGAAGTGGACGAACATTCTGCTCGGAGTGGGTGGGCTGGCACTTGTGCTGGGAATCATTTTCCTCGGAATGAGCAAAGATGAAGTGGAGCAAACAAGGTTTTGGGCTTCATTGTTGCAAAACAGTGTATACTTCCTGCTTGTGGTAAATGCAAGCATGTTCTTCATTTGCGCAACAACACTCGCACATGGTGGATGGCAGATGGCATTTCGTCGCGTTCCTGAAGCAATTTCCAGTTTAGTGCCAGTATTTGGTATTTTGGCCATGCTTGTTTTTGTTGGGATTGTTTTTGGCCACAGGCACGATATCTACCACTGGCTGGACAAGGAGCATGTTGAGCATGATCCAATTTTGAAAGGAAAGAGTGGATTTTTAAATCCTACTTTTTTTATGGTATGGTCCATCATTGCCATTGGCCTTTGGTCGTTTGTAGGCGCCAAAATGAGAAAGCTTTCTTCAGAAGCAGATGAACCAATGAATGGTGAGCAAGGTGCTAAATATATTGTAAAAAATACAGCCTGGGGTGCAGCTTTCCTGGTTATTTTTGGTCTGACTGTCGGCTCAACCATTCCATGGCTTTGGCTGATGAGCATTGACCCACATTGGTATTCCACCATGTACAGCTGGTATACGTTCATCAGTTCTTTTGTTGCAGGGATGTCACTGGTTGTGTTGTTTGTGGTTTACCTCAAAAACCACGACCATCTGGACTATGTTACTGAAGAACACCTGCATGATCTCGGTAAATTCATGTTTGCCTTCTCTGTTTTCTGGACATACCTTTGGTATTCACAATTCATGCTCATTTGGTATGCCAATATTCCTGAGGAAACAGTATATTTCAAGCCAAGGATGCAAGGAGTGTACAGGGGTATTTTCTTCCTGAATCTTATAGTCAATTTTGCTGTTCCTTTCCTGCTACTGATGAGAAGGGGTTCTAAGCGAAATTATACAACATTGACCTTCCTTGCCATACTGATTATACTGGGCCACTGGGTTGACTTTTATCAGATGGTAATGCCGGGAACAATGCATGAACATTATAGTCTTGGATGGTTCGAATTTGGTATATTGATTCTGTATGCAGGATTGATCATGCACTTTGTTGGAAAAGGATTGTCAAAAAAACCATTGGTTGCCTTGCACCATCCTTTCATCAAAGAAAGTACAATCCACCATACATAAGGCTTTCGTCGAATGAAACAAACAAATTCATTAACAAATTATAAGTAAAGATCATGTCGGGTTATTTCATATTAATCATTCTGGTACTCGCATTTGTACTTGTTTTTCAGATCTCGAAAGCAAGCGAATATGTATCGGTGTTGAAGGGAGAGGAAAAATCTTTCAAGCAATCCAACCGCATCAACGCTTTCCTGTTCATCCTGTTCATGGTCTTGGGATTGGCTGGAGCATGGTGGTGCAATGAACTGCTGTATGACAGAACTTTGTTGGCACAGCCTGCAGCTTCTGACCATGGAGAAAAGATTGATTACATGCTTTGGTTGACCATCATCGTCACAGGTGTTGTTTTCTTGTTGACCCAGGTTTTGTTGTTTTGGTTTGCATTCAAGTACCAGTATTCTGAAAAACGCACATCATATTTCTTTCCGCACAACAACAAGTTGGAACTGTTGTGGACTGTAGTTCCTGCTATTTTCTTGACTGTTTTGGTTGGTTTCGGATTATTTTATTGGTTCAAAATAACTGGCGATGCACCGAAAGATGCCCAAATAGTTGAAATCACAGGAAAGCAGTTCAACTGGATGATGCGTTATCCGGGCAAAGACAATGTATTGGGCAGAAAGAATTATCGCCTTACGGATGCTTCCAGTGGAAATGCTCTAGGTGTTGACTGGGAAGATGGAGCAAGTCATGATGATATTGAGGCTTCTGAAATGCACCTTGTTGTTGGTAAGCCGGTACAGCTTATAATCAATGCGCAGGATGTTATTCATGACGTAGGGTTGGTTCACTTCAGGCTCAAAATGGATGCTGTTCCCGGTATTCCAACCACCCTTTGGTTCACCCCGAAATATACCACCGAACAAATGAAAAAGATTACCGGAAACAAGGACTTCGTTTATGAAATCTCTTGCGACCAGATTTGTGGCAGTGGCCACTACTCCATGCGCGGTGTTATTATTGTAGAAACACAGGAGGAACATGATGCATGGCTGTCTGGCAAAAAACCACAGTATGTGACTGTTATGGAAGGCGCTGCACCTGCAGCCGACAGTACTGCCGCAGCAGCATCTGCAACAATGTCTAAACCCTTGGCCCAACTGAAATAAAGTATCACAGAAAAAAAGATTTAAAATGAGTAGCGAAACAATCTCACACGGACACGCAGCGGAAGCTTCAGTACATTCGCATGATTCTCATGAGGCGCATGGCCATGATCATCATCATGAAGAGTCATTTCTGACCAAGTACGTTTTCAGTACAGACCACAAAATGATTGGAAAACAGTTCCTGATTACAGGAATCATCTGGGCCATCATCGGTGGTTTGTTTTCAGTGCTTTTCCGTCTTCAGTTGGGGTATCCTGAAACGTCTTTTCCTGTGCTAGAAGACCTATTCGGGAAATGGGCAGCTGGCGGAAGGATTTCCAACGAATTCTATTACGCTTTGGTTACCATGCATGGCACCATCCTGGTGTTCTTTGTATTGACGGCTGGCCTGAGCGGTACATTTGCCAACATCCTTATACCGCTTCAGATTGGAGCAAGGGATATGGCCTCAGGTTTCATGAACATGCTCAGCTACTGGTTCTTCTTTTTGGCCAGTGTGGTTATGTTCGCTTCTTTGTTCATCCAAACAGGGCCTGCTTCAGGTGGATGGACCATCTATCCTCCACTCAGTGCCCTGGGCCAGGCCAGTGAAGGCTCTAAACTCGGTATGGATTTCTGGTTGATCTCCATGGCTTTGTTCATTGTATCTTCTCTGCTTGGAGGCCTGAACTATATCTCTACCATCCTTAACCTTCGTACCAAAGGCATGAGCATGACCAGGATGCCCCTCACCATGTGGGCCATCTTCTTTACTGCGGTGCTGGGTGTACTTTCTTTCCCTGTATTGTTGTCTGGTGCTGTTTTGCTCTTGTTTGATCGCAACCTCGGAACCAGCTTTTACCTTTCAGAGATTGTGGTAAAAGGAGAAATTCTTCCCAACGAAGGTGGTTCTGCCATCTTGTTCCAGCACTTGTTCTGGTTCCTTGGTCACCCTGAAGTATACATCATTTTGCTTCCTGCACTTGGTATGGTTTCAGAGATTCTTTCTGTAAATTCAAGGAAGCCCATCTTTGGCTACCTCGCGATGGTGGGTTCATTGTTTGCCATTTGTATTCTCGCCTTCCTTGTTTGGGCACACCATATGTTTGTAACGGGATTGAATCCCTTCCTGGGTGCATTCTTCGTTTTGTTGACCCTCTTGATTGCTGTGCCTTCAGCGATCAAGGTATTCAACTGGTTGACCACACTTTGGAAAGGAAACATTAGGTTTACTCCTGGTATGCTTTTTTCTATTGGTTTTATTAGCTTATTCATTTCAGGTGGATTGACCGGTATATTCCTTGGTAACTCAACACTTGACATCCATCTTCATGATACCTATTTTGTGGTGGCGCACTTCCATATCGTAATGGGTGTTGCATCCTTCTTTGGAATGTTTGCAGGTGTTTACCACTGGTTTCCGAAGATGTATGGCCGTTTCCTGAACAATACCATGGCTTATATCCATTTCTGGGTGACCCTGGTTGGTGCTTATTTGATTTTCTGGCCAATGCACTACGCTGGTTTGGCTGGTATGCCACGCCGTTACACAGATTGGAGCAATTGGCAATCTTTCAACCAGTTTCAGGACATGAACCGTTTCATCAGCACTGTTGCCATGATCGTGTTTGCTGTTCAAATTCTTTTTGTTTTTAACTTCTTCTATTCCATTTTCAAAGGAAGAAAAGTAACATCAACCAATCCTTGGGGTGCCAATACCCTTGAGTGGACTACACCTATCAATCCTGGTCATGGCAACTGGCCTGGCGATATTCCTGAAGTCCACAGATGGGCATATGACTATAGCAAGGACGGAAGGGAGTTTATCCCTCAAACCGAGCCCATAGGAGCGGATGAATCGAAGCATTGATAAATACCGTTCTTAAGGAACGGAATAATATAAAATGATGCAAATGAAAGAATCGAAGGGAAGGGAAGCATCAATGGTATCATCAAAGCTGAAGGATTATCAGCAGCTTATGAAATTCACCCTGAGTTTCACAGTTGTTTTCTCTTCAGTGGTTTGTTACTTGTTGGTTCCGGGAGTTGAGTTTGACATCATATCAGTTCTTTTACTTTTTGTAGGCGGTATGCTCGTAACAGGAGCTGCCAATGCCATCAACCAGATCGCAGAGAAAGATACCGATGCGATGATGAAGCGAACAGCCTCAAGGCCGCTTGCTTCAGGAAGAATGACCGTTGACGAGGCCGCAACTTTTTCAGTTGTTGCTGCAGTTTTTGGCCTTTTCATCATCGGCCTTTGGTTCAATTGGACAGCTGCGGGAATTGCAGGTTTAAGCCTTTTTCTTTACGGGTTCATTTATACCCCATTGAAAAAGGTCCATTCCATTGCTGTGCTGGTTGGCGCTATACCCGGAGCACTTCCATGTTTGATTGGATGGGCTGCAGGTGATGCGGATCTTGGTGTTGGTGGTTGGATCCTGTTCTCCTTACAGTTCTTCTGGCAATTCCCCCATTTTTGGGCCATTGCCTGGGTAACACATGAAGATTATACAAGAGCCGGATTCAGGATGTTGCCTTCCAGGGGCGGACCAACCAAATATGCAGCTGTACAGGCAATATTGTATTCAGTATTGTTGCTGCCGATTGGGGTCTTGCCGATGGTGTTTGGCATGTCTGGTATGGTGAGCATGGTCATCGTTTCGTTGGCAAACCTTGTTATGGTATGGCAATGCATCCGATTGTTCCGTGAAATGGATGTGAAAGCAGCCCGCAGGGTAATGTTCACTTCCTATATTTATCTTCCGGTTGTGTTGTTGGCCCTATTGGCAGACAAAAAACCCGTCCAAGACCAGACCAGTGTGAGGATTGAAAAGGTGATTTTTTTGAACAAGATTCATTTTACTGATCGTAAATCATAGTTGTACCATGAACCAGGTAGTAAGCGAGCAGAAAAGAAAAATTCATCCCCATAAGTTTACTTTATGGGTAGCGATAGGCAGTATTTTGATGATGTTTGCAGGATTGACTTCTGCTTACATAGTGAAAAGAAGCCAGGCCAGTTGGTTGATGATTGAAATACCGGTAATGTTTTGGTATTCAACAGCCACCATTCTGGCGAGCAGCGTTACAGTGCAGCTTGCATTGAAAGCGTTGAAAAAGAGGGATATGATCAACTATAAGCGTTTGCTTTTGGTTACAGCGGTGTTGGGAGTTCTTTTTATTGTACTGCAAATAGTAGGATTCAGGCAGTTTGCTGCACAGGATATCCGTCTCGTTGGGGCCGGCTCCAATGCATCTTACTCTTTCCTGCTGGCCATTTCAGGTATGCATGGCGTTCATGTGCTGGGTGGTGTGGTAGCATTGGCTGTGATTGCCATCAGGGCGCTGAATAGTTCCACACGGAGTTACAGCACTGTGCCGCTTGAAATCGCAGCAACGTATTGGCATTTTGTAGATGCTTTATGGATCTACTTATTTATATTTTTCACCTGGATGAAATAAGTCCTGGTGAGTTGAACCTTTAAACAAGCAATAGCATGGCAACAGCCCAAGCACACACGGAAACCAAATGGTGGAGTGGTGGCAAAAGCCCCTTCAACGTTGAGTACGGAAAACTGATGATGTGGTATTTCCTGATGAGTGACGCATTCACTTTCGGAGCTTTCCTCATCTCTTACGGAACAATTCGTTTCAGCCAGAATTACTGGCCTGATCCCAACGTGGTATTCAATGCATTCCCGCTTGCAGGACATGCCAATCTTCCCCTGGCCTTCGTGAGTTTGATGACTTTCATTCTCATAGTGAGTTCAGTAACCATGGTACTGGCCGTGCATGCCGGGCATAACATGGACAGAAAAGGAGTCATCAAGTGGATGATCTGGACGGTAATTGGTGGTCTGGCATTCCTTGGCTGTCAGGCCTGGGAGTGGACACACCTCATCACCGGAGATCATGCAGTGTTGATCAATGGCCAAATTGAAAATATTGGTACAACGGTAACCATGAATCCTTGGGGTCCTGCTGCCAATGTTCCTGCACACGAAGGACACCATGTGGGAACAACCGGCCCCGTAGCCTTTGGGGGTTATTTCTTTGGTATCACTGGCTTCCATGGTTTTCACGTATTCTCTGGTGTGATCATCAATATTGTGATGCTGATCATGGCCATCAATGGAACCTTTGAAAGGAAGGGCCAATACTGGATGATTGAAAAGGCTGGTCTTTACTGGCATTTTGTAGACCTGGTATGGGTATTTGTATTCCTTTGCTTCTATCTTATCTAATCAACAGTAAAAGAAATTCATATGGAACACGCAATACAAGAAGTTACTTTTCACCATGAGCCAGGAGGAAAAGAAGTTGTCAGCAAAATCATCAAAACAACGGTAATCTTATCTGTAATCACCCTCATTGAACTTGGATTGGGTCTTGGTATGTATGCCATTCCCATGGCCGCCGGGTTGAAATTGTTTTTGAAAGGGGTTATTGTTATCCTTTCTCTTGCAAAAGCGTTTTATATTGTTGGTGTATTCATGCACCTTGGAGAAGAGGTAAAAAACCTGATCATGACCATTGTGGTTCCTTTGATGCTTTTCATTTGGTTTATTGCAGCCTTCCTGTATGAAGGAAATTCCTGGAAAAACCTCAGGAATACCTATAATCCTAAACAAGCAGTTTCTGCCCCGGCCGCACCTCATGAAGCCGGTGAGCACCACTGATATTGAATATTAAAATCAAAAAGCATCGTTCAGGCTACAACCGAATGGTGCTTTTTTTGTTTCTATATAAACATAGATGAAAAAGACTACCCTTCTTGCCCTTTTAATGGTTACACTGTTGCCGGTTGCCAGTTATTTGTTTGTCAGCAACCTGAGCAAGGACGCCATAAAAATGCCCCGTCGCTATTTTTATGATACCGTTCTGGTAAAAATTGAACAAGGCAAAAAGGTCAATGATACCGTCTGGCACAAGGTGAGGCCTTTTAAACTCAAGAACCAGTTTGGAAAAGAGGTGGGGCTTGAAGATTGGGGCGGTAAAATCATCATTGCCGATTTCTTTTTTACATCCTGTCCGTCCATTTGTCCGAAGCTCACCCGCAACATGAAAAAGTTGCAGACAGCATTCAAAAAAACTGATTCTCTTGTTAGGTTTGTTTCCTTTACAGTAGATCCAGCGCGCGATACCGTTCAGGCCCTGAAAGCCTATGGCGATAAATTTGGCATCGACCACGACACCTGGTTTATGTTGACGGGAGACAGAAACGAATTGTACGACATTGCCCTGAACGAATTCAAGGCTTCGATCGCCTCCAATGGAAATATCGACACGGGATTCATCCATACAGACCGTTTCTTTCTTTTAGACAAGGAAAGGGTGGTAAGGGGATGGTACAGCGGAGTGGACAGTGTGAACTTGGATAAACTCATCAAAGATGTTGTGCTACTGAACATGGAGCGTGATAAGAAGAAAAAAAGGAATCTTTTTAGAAAATAAAACCAGAAACATGTTACCTGCAAGCATTCAAAAAAACGACAAGAGAGCCAGTTTATTGATCATACTATTTTCAATCATCGTTTTTGTAGCGGTTGTTTTCCTCTCTAAAATCAAACTTGAATTGGACCTGCCTTTCAACGTGCACCTGTTTGCCAAGTTGAATGCAGCCATCAATACTGCCGTTTCATTTTTGTTGCTGGTTGGGCTTTTGGCGGTGAAGCGTGGACGCTATGCCTTGCACAAGAAAGTGATGTTGACCTCAATGGTCCTTTCACTCCTTTTCTTGGTTTCCTATATCTGTCATCACCTGTTATCTGATTCAACCGTGTTTGGTGGTGAAGGAACCATCCGCTATGTCTATTATTTTATCCTGATCACCCATATCATTCTTGCTGCCATCATTCTTCCCTTCATCCTCTTCTCTTCCTATAGGGCATTGGTGGCAGAATGGCCTGCACACAAGAAACTCGCAAGAATCACCTGGCCCATCTGGTTCTATGTATCTGTTACAGGGGTGATTGTATACCTGTTGATCAGTCCTTACTACGCATAAGGATATTCACTACAATTCTTTTTCTGGATCCCAGTAATGCTGGTTAAAATCAACAACCTTGTCGTTGATGACTGCAACGCCATCTTTTTCAAGAAGCTCTTGCATGAGGGTTGGTGTTTGAAAATGATGCTTGCCCGTGAGCATGCCATTGCGGTTCACCACCCTTTGGGCTGGGATCGGGGGATGAAGACCATGTGAAGCATTCATGGCCCAACCCACCATCCTCGACGAGAGTCCTGACCCAAGGTATTGGGCAATGGCGCCATAGTTGGTCACCCTCCCTTTTGGAATCTGGCGAACAACATCAAATACGTCTTCAAAAAAATTTCTTGGAGATGGGGGCAGACCGGCTTCTTTAGTAGGCAGATTTTTTTTCATGCTCCAACCGGTTTCTCAGTTCGGTTCTTTTGGGTTCAGGAACGTTGACATGGTTATAAGGGCAGTTGAGGCAACCATTTCCGCAACAGTTCCCATTGTCCAGGTGGTACTTGGCAGTGAGTACCATATAGCCTTGTTCATTGTAGTAAAAATGCTCACCTTCTATCAGTTTCTTTTTCATCCTTCAATCCTTCAGTTAGCGCAGTTTCAATTTCTCTTACCATTGTTGAAAGGCTTTCATCCATTGTTGGGTCAATAAAGCCTGCTAATGCAAATTTCAGGTAATGAATCTTTTTGCTTTTTGCAATATCAAGGCCTTCGTAATGTGTTTTGATCAGCAGCGCTTCGTTTTGTTTAAGATCCCTGCTGATATCATCACTATCTTCCAACAAAGTCAACCCGTAGCGTTCAATTACCAACTTTGTAAATTGATACAATACCGGAGAGTCCGTCTTTAGATTGATATAACCACCGGGCTTGAGTATTTGTTGATATTTTCTCAGAAATTCTGGATGGGTCAACCTGCGGTTGGATTTTGAGATGCGCAATTGAGGGTCAGGGAAGGGAATCCAGATCTCATCGACCTCGCCAGCGGCGAAATAATTGTTGATCATGCCAATCTGCGATCGGATGAAAGCAACATTTTTCATCCCTGCCTGCATTGATTTTTTTGCGCCCACCCAGATGCGGTTGCCTTTCACATCCACGCCAATCAGGTTTTTGTTCGGATAAAGCGATGCCAGACCAATCGAGTACTCGCCTTTGCCACAGGCCAATTCAAGGACGATGGGATGGTTATTGTTGAACCGTTCATGCCATTTGCCTGCAGTGTTTTCAGGATACTGCAACACATGATCGTAGGTGGCAATTTCAGCAAAGCGAATCAGTTTTTTTTGTCCCATAGCAGGCTGCAAAGGTAAACCAGCTTTGCATCATTCGCATCTACTTCTTTTTCAAAAATTCGTGAAACCACCGGTATTTATCGGGAATAATCTCCTTATTTCTTGTTGATTATCCCTTTATAGGCTTTTGGAGCCATGCTAGTTTTACAGGGCAACAACAAACAACTGTTGCCTGGCGCGATACCCCGGGCCAATATTAAAAAACAAATAAAATCAATTGTAAAAAAAGTAATTCTATCAGTGGCGATGATGTTTGCCGCATTTATGACTCAGGCAGCTGTTGGCAAAAAAATGGAAGAAGTAAAGTATATGTCTGGTAAAGAAAGTGTAAAAGTTGAAACTCACCATGAAGCATCAAAGAAGTTGGAGGATGCCTTGTGCACCGTCACATTGAAAGGGAGGATTGACCTGGGGCCAATAGAAGCTGAAGTCAGTTGCACCACAAGTGCTACAACCTGTGATGCAGCCACCGTGAGTGCATTGAGTTGCCTTTCGGCAGCAATGAGAACTGTGAGAACGGTCATTTTATAAACCAAGCCGGGGGTATTGCGCCATTTTTCACTTTAAAAAAATTAACATGAAAATTTACATATTGATATGCTGCGTTGCCATGTTGGGCATTGCGCAGGCCCAAACAACCACTATGTTCGTGTACGAGGGAAAATTCAACAGCAGTTTTGGAAGAGCAGAGAATTTCAGGCAATTCAGGGGAACCTTGATTGTATCAGGCGACAGGTCTTTGTTTACGATGAAAGAGTCAGGTCTACACCTTGCATCAATGCAGGGAAACAATATAGACCTCAGGCCCGACAGCATGTTTACTGTTTTCAAAGATGTTGAATCCAATTCATTGTTGTTTGAGTTCTCTGATTTGAACCAACGAACCCATCTTTTTGCAGATACATTGTTTCCTATGGATTGGAAAACCAGCGAAGAACAACGATCGATCGGGGGCATCCCTTGCCGTAAGGCAGTGACGCAGTTTAAGGGACGGGGATACACGGCCTGGTATGCCCCCACGATCACCATTCCAGATGGGCCATGGAAACTAGGAGGACTTCCAGGATTGATCCTGGAAGCCTATGACGACGAAGACAATTGGCACATGACCTTTGTTTCCAAACAAGAAATAGATGGTTTTGATCAGGATCATTTTCTGGCAGCCATGAAAAAAGGAACCGAAGGGTTTCCTGCATTTGCTGCGCAGGTCAAAAAAATATTCAGCAGGCTGGAAGCATCCTTGGGCGCTCAATCATCAGGAAACTGTATCGATTGCCAGACAAAGTCTGTATTGAAAATCCATTCCTGGGAAAAGATCGATTGAAATGAAGATCCGGTCATTGGTGGTGTTGGTATGTTTGATGCAGGCTTCGTTTTTGTTTGCTTCGGCTCACCGGTTGGCTTTTGATACCATTCTGCCGGGAAGAAATATAGGGGAGCTTCCTGGCATAGTCATCAGGCGCAGCCAGCCCATGGCCAAAGCCAGTGGGGATACCTTGAAGTTTGATGCGTCAAGGTACCTGAAACCCGAAGCGTTCAGGCTGGAAGACCTGGTAAAGAACATACCCGGGTTTCGTGTGGATGACAATGGCCGGATCTATTTCAATGGAAAGGAAATCAGCAGGATCATGATTGATGGCGATGATCTTGCAGGAGACCAGTATAAACTCTTGTCCAGAAACCTGAAGGCCTTGATGGTCGACAGCCTTCAGGTTATCCAAGGCCATGAAAAAAACAGGTTGATGCGCACATTCGCAAACAAGGATGCCATTGCCCTTAACCTGGTCATTAAAAAACCATGGATAGGAAAGACCAGTGGGAGCCTGATGATTTCAAAAGACATGGGCCATCGCAGTGAGGCAGATGTTGAACTGATCAGGCTCGCAAAAAAAGCAAAACAATTGTGCTTTATCAATACCAACAATACAGGCGCCAATGGCGTAACTGACCGGGGAAATGAAATGCAGGGAAACGATCGGGGTGCTTATCGGGTATGGCCTTTTGACCCATTACATTCAGGCACTGGTCCCAATCTGCCCCCAGCGTATGTCAACATGAACAATGACAAAAGCCTTGCTTTCATTTCCTCCTTGGTATTGTCTGCCCACACCAAACTCAGTGTGACGGCTACTGCCATGCAAAACCAAAACAGGAAGTTGGGTTCGGGCATATCATCCTACAAGATCCCGGGTGCAGAAAAATTCAACCTCAGTACTAACACCAATCGTTTGCAGCATGAAACAAGTGGAGCCCTGCGCATGCAAATGGAAACAGACAAGGGAGGGAACAAGCTTTCTTCATTTCAATTATCTGTCAGCAACGGACAAATGCATTCAATCCAACAGGCAGACCGCAGTGGTGTTGTTACCACAGTCAGGGAGGACAATGATAGGCTGCGTCAATTCAACCTGCTTGCTTCTTACCATGCCTCCTGGAAACTTAGCCCTAATACCCTGTTGCGTTTGGATAACCGGATTGCGTTTGATCGAAACACTCACCGGCTTCAGGCATCTTTTTCATCAGACAGCCAGCGTCAGTTTTTCATTGATCAGCTTTTTAACCATCATGGAAAAATGGCTGAAACTGATCTTACCCTCATCAAACAATGGGGTCTGCAAAATGCCAGGTTGGGCATTCGTGCTGCTGTTGACGCCATCAGCTCTGCAATCGGTACTCAGGCACAATCGCTTCAGCTGGCAAAATATTATCCTTATCTGTCTGTCGTAAAGCAGTATTCAAAAAAAATATCCACCACCTTCAATGCAGCAGCTGGAAAGGCAATGGTAAAAAGCAATGCCATCAACAGGAATACATTCATTTTTCACCTGGAGGAGAAATGGGTATGGCAGAAAAAACCTACTGCACAATACCGGATGGGCATAGCCCTGGCCCAAAAACCTTCAGCCATCCGTTCATGGCATGCCGGCCCTGTTTTATTTGAAACCACCATGAGAAACAGTCTTGCCGACCTTGGCTTTCCTTTAACTGTAGATATTGAATTGGGCGCTACCCAAATGGATTTGTACAAGGGCTTTGTATTGTCTGTAAATGCCCATGCTGGCATGTTGCGAAACGATTTTGGCGTTGCAACCGCTGTTGGCAATATTGTTGATTCCCTGTCCTGGTTTATCATCCCTTCGCAGCGCAACCTCATGCTCAATGCACAGGTTGAGCAGTTCATTCATCCCCTGAAACTCAAATATATCCTGCAGACCAATTGGATGCTCAACCAGCGGCCTCAACAATTGAATGGGACGGTTTTTGTCTCCACCATGAACAGCCTTGGCTTTGATCAACGGATGGTGAGCAACTGGAAAGGATGGTTCAATGCCGAGCTTCATTATGGTCTGCAACAAAATAGCTTTAGCAGTTTGTTTAACCTTAGGTCAACCACAAAGAAGATTGCCTATGCGATCTCAACAACACTTCGGTTTAGCAACCAGCTGTTTGCCCATGTTCAATACCGGGTGCAGCGTTTTGAAAGGAGTCAATCTTTTGATCAGTTGGATGGGCTGGTCAAAGCAGTGTTGAGCCCCCGATGGCGTTGCTCCATAACCTTGAACAACCTGCTGAACAATCAATATATTGAACTGATCAATGCTTCCGCCTATGGCCATGATCGATTCACCCAGCAGCTCAATGGAAGGCAGGTTTTGTTTGGCCTCAATTGGGGATTTTGATCAGTTCACCGGAATGACCTGCTGTTCACTTTCGTTACCTGTTCGGTCTACGGCTGTAACCATGATGTTTTTTAGGGTGGTTGTTTTTCCTGTGATGTCTGCATTGAACAGCTGAAGAGAAGCGTTCAGTTGCGCCTTGCCCAGGATGGTATACTCCCATTTGTTATCATACTGTGCATAGAGGATCCAACTGGCGGCATCCCTGTCTTTGGAAGACCATTGAACATTGAGTTTGTCCTTGCTCTTGTTCATGGCAACCTGTGGTGGGGCAGGTATAATGTTGTCAAGCCATGGGCTGGTCGGCACCAGTGCTGGAATGCTATAAGGGCCTGCCTTCAATTCTTTGGTGAGGGTTGGGTTTTTGGTCAGCGATGATACGCTCCAGTGCACAGCGCCCATGCTTTTGGGAAGCATGCTGCGGGTGAGGTTGATTTCGTCCAGCACTTCCCTGTTGTTGGCAACACCATTCTTGTTGGTTCCGATGCTGATGCCTGGCCAGAGGTGTCTTTGCAGGATATTTTCACTCTGCCACCAGCCCAGTAAATCTGGGAACGACTGACCTTGTTTGTTGATGGGCCAGTAGAGCTGGGGCGTGAAATAATCGATCCATCCCTTGTTCAGCCAAAGTTTGGCATCTGCATAGAGCTTTTCGTATTGGTCAAATCCGGTAACGGTGGATGGATAGCCAGGACGCCAGATGCCGAAGGGGCTAAGGCCAAACTTGACATGTTTTTTCTCCTGTTTGATCTCAGCATAAAGCCTTTCGATCAGTTTGTTGACCCCATCCCTTCTCCAATCTCCCCTGGAAAGTGTGCCT
>Ga0214921_10002075_pt1 | contig 33139 bp, 34 predicted proteins | sample LL1505_MetaG_FD_177992 | JGI IMG/M metagenome (GOLD analysis project Ga0214921, IMG submission 177992) | Freshwater microbial communities from Lake Lanier, Atlanta, Georgia, United States - LL-1505 | ecosystem: Environmental > Aquatic > Freshwater > Lake | place: USA: Georgia | collected... | reverse complement strand
ATTCAAATAGAGTATCCATTTGCTGTGCTGAGACTTCTATAAAAAACAAATAGTTTCAATTTTTTACAGTGTCCGTGTCATACAAGGTCGCATCCAGTACACCGGTTCCCCAATTCATTGTCAGAGGTACAACCTCTCCCAATGAATTCACCATATCACCTACGTCAGATGCCCAGAATGTATCGCCATTGAACATAACAGGCTGACGGCGTCGCAAACCCTTTAGTTCAGATGCGTCGTAACGTAGAAGCGTCGCCGTCTCACGTACATTAATGTGGTCTACACATACGCCGTTTTCAACGGCCATCGCACCGCAGCGAATCCATAGAGACCCGTTCTTACACTCACACATAGTACATTGTCCGCCTGTCCACCACGGCGTAGATTCGCATAGGATAGGAACGGCTACACCCCGTGAACCGATAATTTTTATACGAATATCACGTTCGGGAATTTTGACAAGTCGTGCTACATCACGAATAAATTGTAAATCTTGGCGTTGACAGATAGTCTGTAAACTATCAACTAGAAAGCGTGGAAGATGAATATGTTCGATACTCATATTGACAATCACTCGGTATACCGAACGAGATTCAATTTTCGCCTTTGGATGCTCATTTCTTTACCCGCTTACTGTTTTTTCGTGTTTTCCTACGTCCACCGGATGTCGCCCGTCTAGCCCTTAATCCAGCAATAGCAGCATCACAGGCTTCACGACAGACACGTTTCTCTTCCTCCGCATTTTGTAATCGTTGTTGTTCTTCCCTTCTGTATCTAGCATTTGAGTTCGCCGAATGTCTAGCAGCATTTCTTATTTGTTGTAAACGAAGCATACCTTCGGGCGTTTCTGCTGGATTTTGAGGACGTCCAGTTGCGGGTTCGGGTCCTTCCCAGTGGTAGGTTCCCATACTTTTTTCAAATTCTCGCCCATACCCATAATCCTCTACAGTAACATCTTCAACCCATCGTCCAGCGGGTTCTTTCTTTTTAGAACCGAACAACCAGGCCATTTCTATTAAAGTAAACTATTATAGTGACAAAACCGAGTCACCCTAGTTAAAGCACGGACGTATAGACATAGTTAAGTATGTCTGCGGACGCTGTAAATCGTTCCGTATGGGGACCTAAGCTGTGGCGAATGTATCATTTAGTTGCTGAACTCAGTGATCGGACAGATGTTATTTTACTGTGGAAAAGCCTTCTTCGTCATTCGTCAGAAATTCTTCCCTGCGAACTTTGTCGTCGTCATCTTGTGGCGTATTTAACCGCCCACGCAAATTTCACCTCGCGCACAATACCCAAAAAAGGCGACGGAATACGAGTCTATATACGTTCGTTTCTACTCGCCTTTCATAATGATGTGAATCGGCGACTTGAAAAAGCCGAACTCACAGAGGAGGGCTTAGCGGAATTGTATGGAATACGATCACGCGAAGAGACTCTCGCAGAAGTTCGGTCAATCTACAACGAACTTCGAGAGCTTTGGCAACCACTCGTTGGAACACAAATAAACGGAATTGCGTTTACAGAGTGGAAGAAAGTATGTACATTATTATTCGCACTTGTGGCGGGAGGAGCAAATTAGGACGCCTACTTCGGAGCAGGCGGTGGTGTACACACAATGGGAACATTCGAACCCGAGCCAGGAGGAGGTAATGACGCAACAACCTGTAAGAGATCCGGAATCATGCCTGTACCACACGCATCCAACGCATGCCAATATCCAATGGCGATACCCGCACCAAAAAGAATACCGAGTATACCACCTAACCACGTTTCACATCCGCTAAATCCACGGAGCAAGACCATCGCAAAGAAGACAACACCGATGACAAGCACCGAAAGGGAGAAGGCTCGCCGGATGTCTGCTTTATCAGACTTTGCTCCTTGTATCGCCGGCCTTATGCCGACACGAACGGAATTATAAATAGAAAAGACAGCAAAGAAGACCGCCGCACCGAGCCAATGGCTGGGAGCGACGACCGTTGTACCATCACCACCGCCAGGGCGGGCTGTGCTTAATATATCGCATGTTGGCGAATCCGCATTCACAAAGACTTGTGCCCACGTGGGTGTTAGAAGTGCTAACAATCCTTGGGTCGCCGCAATAATGCCTCCATTAATAAGCAGACCAAGAGATACCCATACAAGCGGAAGATATCCAGTAATACTTCCAAGTATTAGCGAACCAATAAATAATACGTTGGGAAGGTCGTGATAAAGACCGAGTAGAAATTCTCTCGCACGTGCTAGACTCATTCTCCTTGCTTTCTATAAATATTTATTGTGATTACTTGTTAGGGCGTTCGCATACATAAATCGGTTTACCGTCCGTCGTTCTATCACGGATAAGCGGGAAGGATAGAATATTTGTGAGACGACGATCGGATAGGAAAGCGAAGAAGGCTACGAGGAGAGCACCTACAAAGGCACCTCCAAGCATTCCAATTCCTACACTAGCCGCCGATTCGCAATTGAATATACGATGTAAGACGCCGAGCAAGAGCACCAGTCCGAGAACAACAAGACCAACTGTGGTAGAGGCCTTGCGTGTTGGCGAATAGGAAATCTCCTTCCAATAAACGACGGGAAGCATACCCACGTAGGCTCCAAGGAAACCAAGGAACGTCGAATAATAGCTTGGAACACCGTCCTCTAAATCGCCAAATTTACCAGCGTCCGCCGTGGATAATAAACGTTCAAACGATACGCCGGGAAAGTGACCTGAACAACGTGCTCCATCCGATTTCGATTGTAGTGTATTTCCCATAACGTTTGACAATACGTGAGCGAGGGACGGATGTATCACGTTTAAGAGAAGAATGCTACCAAACAGTGTCGCAAACGGCGGAGATTGGAATAAAATCGAAAATAGGAAGACAGCGCCCGTCAGAGTGTCTGGGAAAACTTGAAGGTTGTATTTAAAACCTTCGTTGGTAAAACTCATAAAGGCTGTTAATTGTTTCAATATCTGATTTGCGGCCATGGGAATCCCCTCCTTCTATAAACACTTGATACAAAGTATTACGGGACTTACATCCAAAACTCGAGGCAAGCCTCCGCAACTCTTTGGCTTAGATCTCAACTGTGCGATTTATCATTGCGTACATAAACTACAGCAACGAACACCCTATACTCCAGAGAATCGTAGTCGCTGGGAATCGTTGCTGATTGACTCGGTGATTGCGTACATTCGCCATATACGTGGTATTGTAAATCCGACAGATATGCTGTATATTGGTGTGGATGGTGTCGCACCGATGGCGAAGATTAAGCAACAGCGTATGCGGCGGTTCAAATCCGCCGTCTCCGCAGACGAGGAAGCTCGTATTAAGAATGAGGCGTTGGGGAAACCGGCAAACACGCCGCTCACGCCACGTTGGGATACGAACGCAATCACGCCAGGTACCGCATTTATGAGCAATCTCGCAATCGCACTGCGTAACTACGAGAAGAGCGATCCGTCACATATTGTTGTGAGTCCGGCAGATATGCCAGGTGAAGGCGAACAGAAACTTATGGAGTATATACGGAAACACGAGTATACGGATATTGTAATTTATGGTCTGGATGCGGATCTAATTGTGCTTGCTATCTGGCATATCGCAGACGGTACACGTCACATCGACCTTTTCCGTGAAGAAACGGAATTTAGCGGAGGTGTGAAAGAGAACGCTCTCGGTGAAGAACAGTTTCTGTACTTGGACATTCATCGTATTTGTGATACACTCTTCACAAACTACGCAAAGGCGGACAACCGAGCAGAGTTCTTACACGATTTTGTAGGAATTATGAACTTGCTAGGAAATGACTTTGTGCCGCACGGCTTGTCCGTAAAAATCAAGGCCGAAGGCATAGAACTCTTGTTAGAGATGTATAAAGCCATGAAGACAACCGCAACGCTTGTTGTCCAGAAGGACAGTCAGTGGGTGTATAATGTGGAGGTACTCCGTACATTTGTAGAGAGTATTGCGGAACAGGAGCCGATACAGATTCTCAAAGCCATACGAAGCAAGTTGGACGCACGTGTAGGAGCGACGAATTCTAAATCAGACGTGGATCAGGCCATGGCACGGCACAATGATTTGCCGGTTTTATGGCAGGCCGAAAAAGCATTGATTCGTAAGGTTATGGTGGAAGGTCGTGAAAAACCGGTGTCTATGCTGGTGGATACATGGAAAACCTTGTACGACGAAAAAGCGTTCTTTGGAACACCTGCGGAGAGCGTTGCGAAACAGTATCTAGACTCTCTTGCGTGGACACTTGCGTATTATTCAGGTGGTTATGTAGATACGCATTGGTATTTTCCGTGGCCTCTGCCGCCACGATTTGAGACAATCAACACTGTGTTGGAAACACAGACATCCTTGACAATTCCGTGTACACGTCGTATGCCTCTGAAACCGTTAGAACAACTCGCAATGGTTTTGCCACAATCGTCCTTTCATCTGCTGCCGACTGAATATTCGGCTCTGTTGAAGGAATTTCCGCAATACTGGCCGATTCAGTGGGAGAGTTATTCCTTTGGACGACGGTTTCTCTGGGAATGTGAACCGTTGATTCCGTTGGTGCCACCGGAGCGTATTCGTCCGATGATTGACCAGATATGCGACGCATAACGAAAAAAATGATTCCCGCACCAATCTATATAGAGATACTCAGCGAAATGGCCTATAACATTCAGTATATTGGTGCAGCATGGTGCGGGACATGTAAGGTTATCAAGCCGAAGACAGAGGAACTTGCGAAAAAGTTCAATGTTCCACTCGTGTGTCTTGATTACGATAAGGATTTAGAGGAGGAGGAACAGGCCACTGTGACGAAAGTGCCGACGATACGCATCTTTCGTGATATAACCCGCCTTGCGGAATTCAATGTATCGCAAGTCGATTCGTTGGAAGCATGGCTACGTGGAAACATTCCGTTGACAACGGACGACTTTTAGACCCGCGAACATTCCAAACCGGCACTAAAGTGCCGGTTTGGAATCGGTACGCACGGTCTAAACACCTTATAACAAAAAATGACGGCTTTTTTACACGATGATGTTCAGCATCATCATGTACATATTGTATATTCAACCCGAAAATGCGTCTGCGGCGGAGTTTTACAAGCAGCAAGCGGCTGCTTATCTTGCGAAACCGTATGGCGAACGTGACGCAGGATTTGATATGTACAGCGAAGCGGCGTCAGTCGATGGAACGGAGCGAGCCAAGAAAATCGGACAGCAGGCGAAGGCAGCCGTCTTTGATACGGATCGTGGCCATTTCCGTGCGTACTGGATGATTCCTCGTTCCTCTATTTCGAAAACGCCGCTACGTGTTGCGAATTCTCTGGGTCTTATTGATGCGGGGTACCGTGGAACGCTTATTGCGGCGGTAGACAATCATGCGTCAACCACATATACGGTGAATCTCAATGATCGTCTTGTCCAAGTCGCAAATGCGGAACTTCTTCCCTGGAATAGCATCGAGGTTGTTGATGTAATTCCAGGCGGTGAGACGCTTCGTGGCGTAGGTGGTTTTGGCAGTACCGGAAAAGGAGTGATGCCCCACCAACATCCTATTTCAGGATACTGGGAGTAATCTGCGGTCTGGCTTAAGTAAAACAGTCAGTGCTCTGTTTAGAATGGGCGCCGCAGCATCTGTTATTGACGCACGACATGTACGCATTTGGAACAACCTATCTGCGTTGGAGTCCACCGCTGCCCGGATACAAATGTTAGAAACATTGCTTGTTGGACAAGAATACATTGCGTCTGCGAAACAAGTCGGAATTTACGGATCGCTTCTGTCGTGGATTGCTGCACAGCGCCGTGGAGAATTCTACGCATGGCCAGACGTAAATCCTCCACCACCACCTGCTGTACAACGCCCAGTTGCTGTGCCGACACAACGAGCACAAGCGGTCGTTCCACAACAACGAACGCCGCCATCGCAACGAATACCCGCACGTGCTCCTATCGCAAATACCTTTCGTGATACGACAACGGATGTTCTCGCACGTGTACCGCCGCCGAAACGGGCTCTGGACTATCTTCACGAAGCCTACGGTGTTCTGAATATTGATGATAGCAAACCACTTACACACGAAATTCTCCGCTCTGCGTACAAGCGGGCAGCGACCAAGACGCATCCGGACAAAGGCGGTAGTCCTGAGGCGTTTGACGCAGTGACACGAGCATTTTTGTATGTACAAGAAGTCTTGAATAAGTTAATTCCGAAAACGGCGTCGGATGGTTCTGACCCACGCTTTACAGCACCGGTTACAATGGATGAGGCACTCAAAGCCCGTGGAATTACAAAAACCGCTCCGGCTCCCAAAGGAGCCGCTCGTCTTGAAGACGCTCCGCCGGTGGCTCTCAATCCGAAAAAACTCGATATGACACTGTTCAATAAGTTGTTTGAGGAGAATCGTTTACCGGATCCTGAGGGCGACGACGGATACGGTGATTGGCTCAAATCGAACGACGCACCTACAACAATTTCAGAATCATCGTCGCAGACTCTACGATCCAAATTCAATTCGGATGTGTTTCACAAGACGTTTGAAGCTGAGGCACTCAGGCAATCCCGTGAATCGTCGGCGGTTACAAAGTACAATCAACCGGCTGAACTTGTTCTTGCGCCGACGTTTGGAACGGAACTAGGCGGGGAACGACCCTCTCAGTATACACGTCAAGCCGGTGGTGGAGCAGGAATCGGATATACGGATTTGAAATATGCGTACGGTGATGGTGCGACATTCAGTCAACAAGTTACAAATGTATCCTTGGATGGACGGCCGAAGAATCTAGAAGAGGCAAAACGTGAATACGGTTCTGCGCCGAGAGCGTTAACAGCCGATGAAATGGCCACAGCCGCAGCATTTGACCGTGCGAAAGAACGAGCTGAAGAAGATCGGCGTAAACGTGTAGCCGCCCGTGACGTTGACGCAGAGGCTTTACATTCTAGACTACAGAAACGGTTGATGATACAGCAATAAAAGTCGTCCATACTTTTTCTTATTCATAGGTAGAAACGGAATGCCGAATACTCTTAACATGACCCCGTCATCCGAATCCATTAAGAACATTGGAAACCAGGTTGAACATGCGGTGAATACGGCGAACCAGATTGCGGGTGCGTTAGCGAATGCGTCGAACCAACTCACAGCGGCGGCCAAAAATATTCGTAAGAATTCTCCGGCGATTACGGCCGCTGCGACCAACTTTGTACAGAACAATGCGAGTTCTGCCGCACCGCTTATTGGCGGAACAAATGCGGCCTTGCTGAGCAATTTACCATCTCCGGTCGTGAAGTCCTACATGAACAATGCGGTTAAGGGTGGTGCGGACGTCGTACAGAAAATGGCGGATGCGGCGAACTCTGCGGCGGCCGCTATCACGGATGGCTTAAATCAACTGAAGGGCGGCGCAAATTGGGTCGCTGCGAATGTGAACAAAGTGCCTGTAGAAAAGGTGAACAAGATGATTAATGTTAACGGCACAGAAGTGATGAAGGCCGGTGCGAAGAATCTCAACAGTGTTGCGAACACAAACATCGTCCCGAACATGAACCTGAAGGCCAATTTTACGAAGAATCACCTGAATGCGGTGAAGACCGTTGCGAACAAGGTTGCGAATTCCATCAAGAACAAGACACGCAAGAACCGTCGTCATTAAAGCGTCCTTATAGTATAGGCATGAACGACGCAAAACAATGTCCCTGGTGCGAACGCTGGTGTTTGAAAGATAATGCGTGTAATTATATTTTTGCGTGTGGACTTCCTGCGGACGGTTCCAAATTCATCGTCGGTACCGGATGCGGACGGTCATGGTGTTGGGAATGTGGGAAAAAGTTCTGTACTCAATACATTGTAGCGGAGACAGGTATACGGTCGCCAACTGCGAAAGATGTACATGATACAACCTGTTGCCGCAATGAAACGAATTTTAGTCAAGAGACCTATTGTGGTGGAGGACACAATAGTCATTGTGAGAAGCGATGGTAAGGAATCCGAAAAATTGAAATGTGTGACGCCAAGTCTAGTCTTGTTGTGACATATTCTTTTACAGTATAGAATAATCATGCGTACTCTTATTTCTCTTTTCCGTCTCATGAAGGACAAACATGGAGACAAGTACTTGTTGGAAGCACTACGTCTCCATTACAGCGATATCTGTTCGGATGGAGATCTGGCCGTTCATAGAATTCTGGACGCATTGGAGGCGAACGCAAATGTTATTGCGGAGAGCAAGACAATACAAAGTGATGTGTATGAGACATTGAAGCACTGGTTACGAGCGGGTAAATGCGAACCTGATGTTTGGCATGTCGTATAAATACAATGAAAAATGTTTGGTTTAATGTTTTATGTTTTTTATTGGTTTTTATTGGTTTTATTGGTTTTATTGGTTTTATTGGTTTTATTGGTTTTATTGGTTTTATTGGTTTTATTGGTTTTATTGGTTTTATTGGTTTTATTGGTTTTATTGGTTTTACTGGACAATGACACGGCAGACGTAGACGTCGCTCGTCGCAGAGACCTTGACCTCGCAGTCCGCACACGCACGCAGGGCGGCGAGCAGATTCGAGACCATCGACGGAATCTCCTTGCGAGGGCACTTGCCGTAGTGGATCTTGACGTCGTGGATCGCACCCTTGCGATCCCACGTGACAGGAAACCGCTTCAGGACGTCGATCGCACTCTCTGCGACAGGTGCTGTAGCGACTGCGGCTTCCCCGCCGATCACCACACGGCACAAGAAGCCGGCACGCTCAGACACGACGCAGTCCGAGCACGCACGCAGTGCGACGAGCAGAGCCTTCTTGGCCTCCTCAGTCATGTTGCGGGGCGCGACGACGTCGTGGTTCGCTCCGTCGCGCTTCCAGTTCACACCCGCCGCACGGAGAACATCCAGAGCCCGCCGAGCCGGCTCCTCGTGCTCCTCCGCATCCACGGCGATGTAGAAGAGAATGTCCTTCTCAGGCTTGTCCTCGAGCGTATAGATGTGGCTGTACTTGGCAAAGGCGTGCTCCATACGTACCCACACCCACGTATCGTAGTCCTGGTACTCATCCCAGCACTGGCTGCGGTCGCTCCGCCACGCCGCAAGGTTGTCCGCATGCCACGAAACCGTGTAGCGATCCTTGCCGTCTTCGCAGTTGAGGCGGTGTGCCTTGACCACGACAGGGAAGTTGCGCCACAGAGCCTTACGCTCCGTGATATCCGGCACCTCCCAGCCGTCGAGGATCTCCTCCTCCTCAGACGGAAAGTCGTACGGGTCGAACGGCTTCGCAATGAGGTTGCGCGCGAAGATGCCCTTGACGACCAGGCTAGTGAAAGTCTCGTCGCTCATGTCGAGATTGGTCGCCAGGTAGTCAATCATTGGCTTCTCGTAACGCTGCTCGCTGTCAAGTGCGGCGATTTCGTCGAGAAACGCATTCACCTTACGCTGCATCGTCTCCTCGACGCTATCGTACACCATATCGCCCCAAGAGAGCGTGCTCTCCATCTGCTTGACACTGTCCGCCAGAACGGCATAGATATCCATCGTCGTCGACATCTTGAAAGAAAGGAAAGGAAAGGAAAGGAAAGGAAAGAAAAGAAAAGAAAGAAAGAAGGAAGTATTGAAAGAAAAGAAACCAATGAGTCAACAAATTCCCAAAATTGTCTATCAATTTTTTCCGAAATGGAACTAGGATTCGCGAAATCGGTTCGGAAAAAAGTGAATAGCCAGATAAAACATAAAACCAATAACAACTATGTCAGAATTTACACCAGAATTCTTTGACGCAGCATCCGCAGCGTGGATGGCCAACAAGACACGAAAGCCGAATTGTACGGTTGTCTACAAGTGTTTGTATTCCTATGAAAACAAACAGCAGTGTGGTAAGAAAGTATATAATCATACAAAGATGGTCTGTTATCAGCATAGAAACCGCGAGACGACAAAAACCACCTCCATTCTAGATGGACATCCCAGAACGGTCGAAACTATCAAGCCTATGCCCCGATGATACACCCGTCTTGTGCGGTATTAAATCCGCAGCACGCGGACTCTGCGTAAAGCAGCCCAAGGAATGCCGCACACGTACACGCACAGTGCGTGCGGTACCGAAACCACCTGTTAAGAATGAGCGTGGTGCTGCCTTCGGATATACAGAAACCAATATAGGCAGCAGTTGCTATTTTTCAAACGATACTCTCAAATTGGACTATCACGCCGAATATGACGACGGCGAGCATGTACCAGATAATTTCTCTTGCTTGACTTACAATATATGGGGATTGGCCAAAAACGCAAAACTCCAAACGCTCTTTTCAAAACGTGCGTCTATACTGGAAGAGACTATTCGTGATACAAAAGCGGACATTGTATGTATACAAGAAATGAGCGTATTTGCCTATGACAAATTAAAGGATTTTATCAGTACATACAAGTTTGCAAGCGAGGTTCCGTTTACAGCTACGGCGAAAGAAAGAAACCGTAGCGTGGAAGTGTATTGCTTATCAAAATACAAACCGAGTGCTATTTCCATTTACGGATTAAAGGGCGTACTCGAATACGAGAATTCCCTTATGATTATAGAATATCCGAACCTTGTCATCTTTAATCTATACAGCCAAGCTGGTAGTAAATACAGTCCTGGACAGGAACATAAATGGATACATTACTCGCGCTGCCGTTATGATATTCTGAAGACCGTGTACGACATATTTATGAAGCACTACAAACGGAAGAACTGTATTCTAACGGGCGACTTTAACTTTGATTTAGATGGTACGATCGCCGACTGGCCGGAAAAGGCGGCTATACAACAATTTATCCGTCGTGGGTTTGTAGATACATACCGTGCAGTCTATCCTGATGCTGAAAAGCATCCAGGATACACTGAAGACACACGCATAAACTTTATGCGTTACAATCAAAAACTTATTGAAAAACAGGCACGGTTTGACGCTATATTTTATAGACCCGTTCGTAAAGCAAATACAGTCAAGGCCTCCTCCTTAATCGGATTGGAGGAAACATGTTTGGAGCATAAGGATACAGAGTGGTTTATAGAGAATATGGCAGGCTCTAAGCATATTGAGGAGTTGCGCGGTTGTAAAGGAAAGCCCAAACAATTGTCTATACATCCCTCAGACCATTTCGGCGTGTTAACAAAGTTTGGTGTAAAGGTTGACGGAGGCCGAAGCACACGGAAGAAGAAAACCAGAAACGTCATCTTCGACTAGAGAGACCTTATCGTACTTTCGTTTGGATGGCATAGCCTATTTATAAAGGCTACGGAAAATGTCGAGGAATACCGACATCAAAAAAGGGGCGGCATTGTTCAATACGAGCCCATGTAAGACGGAAGAGACCTTCTGCGGAGGCGTACGCTCGCCACCAATCGTGACACGCCGCCGACATCGCCGCCCATGTTGCGGGACTAGTGGTTTCCACAATACGTTTTACGTCTTCTGGCGTAGACGCTGCAAAATAGTGAACACCAAGACGTGGAGGAACAAGATAGTGTTTCATATCGACACCTGGCGTAATAATGGGAACTGTGCCGCACGCAAAATATTCGATTTCACGATTACATTTGCGGCCAAATCCAGGCAAACATAGGCCGAAACGAGATTTACAAAGCTTCTCCAAATACTCTTTTTGCGTATACGGATAAGGTTGTCCCGTCGCATCAACTGGCATAGAGAAGAGTTCGCACGAGGAACTCCAATCCACGGCTGTGCGGTTTTGGAGTTGTACGCCATTTTCCACCTTGCCAAGGAAAACAGACGCAATAGGACGTGACGAATATCCGAGCATATGCTCAAATCGTGCGACCATAGATTCAATCGCACGTGGATGCCGTGCCCAGAAACACCATGGCGATTGCCGAAGTACATGGGCGTCTGGACCTGGTAGAGGCGGGTTTCCAAAGAGTGCCATCTGATAGGACGGTATATCGACCCATTGGCGGGGCGTGGGTTGGTCGTACAAAAGTATAGTGCCGATTCCGCCCCACCAACAAAAGGGTGTATCAGAACTTGTTTCGCACGTAATATATCCACGGTCTTTCCAAATCGTTACAATCTCACGAAACCCGTCGATGACTCCCTCACTGGGAAGAATGATACGCGGCTTCTCAAAAATACCCACACGCGACGAACTCAACAATTCCTTAAATCCGAACTTTTTCAATGCACGTCCAACATCCAGTAGGGCGTTTTGGCGTTGGAATACAATGGGTTCTTTCTGTACAATGCCGGCGATATAGCGAAGTTTTGCGGCTCCCGCAAGATGAATATGATCCGCAATAGGTTTGTCGAGAGGCATAAATTCCATAACCGTCGCACCTGTTTGATTCTGCCATATCCAGTCGAGAAGATTGTTGGACGATGACCCAAAAATCCATGATGCGTTGCTCAAGGCTTTACGTCGTGCGGACGGCGTATCCGAAACGGATACATACCGAATTGTCCATCCTTTTGAGAAGAGTTTATCAGCCGTTTCTTCCGCCCATCCTCGTGTACATACTGCGTTTTCATCATCGTCCACGCAGAAGACAGCAACTGGTGTAGTATCACTATCACCTGTATCTGTAGGTAGCAACGACCGCAACAACTGAATATCTTCGGAAGAGACGTAGTCGCCGTGTCCATCCTGTACATTTTCTTCAGGAGGAATCGCCCATACATCCTCAGAAAAGTAGTTCATACCCTCCACAACAGGAAGAATCGTAATATTTCCCTTTTCACTGTCTGTCCATACACAGTCGTTCAAAAACGAGCCAACGTCGGCAAACTGTGGAACAAGAAATTCCGGTTTACCGAGGCCAGCGGACTGAACAAGACGACGTACTGTAAGAACACGTGGAAGATAATGGAGAACCCATTGACTTAGAGTTTTACGTGATGCGTCACTGAGCGGTGCTGCAATCATAGACGGAACATAAATGCTGCTCGTCATACTGCTCTGCTTCGTTTCGCTCCATTGACGAGTCCATTCTGTATGATGGCCTACATAGATAGTTTTGAAATCACTAATCAATCCCTCGGTCGATACAAATGTTCCGTTGGTAAGATGATAGAGTGGTGTTTGATTCGGAGGCGGTGTCCACAAATTCTTTTCATCCAAGGAAAATGCGTGACCATCACGGCGTAGCATTGCACAGAGTGTTTTGACGTTATCCGCTACAAGACCCGCAATCGGGCGTGGAAAGGTCATACGCAGCACCGACATAATCCACGTATGTTGAATGGATGTAGGAAGTTTCGCATATTTCTCCATATTCTTCTCAACGATAAAGGATTGAATCGGTGTTGGGTCAATATAGAGATAGTGGGGGCGATAGAGAACATCTTTCGGATCATAATTACGAATGTTGGAGGTGTGGAGATGAATCGTCTGAATGGAATAGGCGGGATTGACTACAAGGAATCGCTTACGCATCATAATGAGAGCAATAGCGTTATCGCAACCGGATTGTCCAAAGGGAAAGTCGAGCTCTTCTTTGGTCGGCGTAAAATCAAGTGCGTCACGGGCAAATATCCACGAATCCTGCGAATCGGAGCGAGGGCCAAAAATACGTAGGCCGCCTGTGGTCGTTTCTTCCCAACGCAGAAGTGCGAAAAACAAGCGTTTCTCCAAGAGTGGTACTTTCCATAGATACGCAAGCGTATCATTAAAATGGATATCCAAATTCGCATACAGCACAAACCCGCCAGCTGGAACATGCTCGAGAGCCGCTGTATAGACATCATAATAGGTCAGCCGATGACCAATGACAATCGTCTTCAGTTTGTCGGATACAGGTAAATCGTTCGACGCCGTTTCATTCAGAAGCAAGATAGAATCAATATAGGGACAGGCTAGATTCGCCTCTAACGCCGCACGAAGTTCACGATTGCGACGATTCGACGAATGGCGAAAGTATTGTTGAATCAGCGTCGTACGAGGAACAATACTATCGTCCGCATCCTCACGAACATTGACGAGGACTCCATCGCAGTGTTTGACCCACGCATCATATTGAAGTCGTACATTGTAATCCAGAGATTCACGGTCGGCTGCGGCCGTCCATAGAATACGGTTCATGCGTAGAATATGAGCAAGGCTTAGAAGAATTTTCTCAATAGAATCGCCGAGTTGAACCGGTTCTCCTAGAAATGGATAACTATCATATAAGTCGTCCAATACAAAGGTATGCGGCCAGGTGAATCCACGACGTTCCAAATTGCCCACCGTCGTATTATATGCGAGTAGAAGCACCTCAGACTCAGGAGCGAAGATTGTAGGAAGTACCGGCATCCAGTCATCTACGACAGCATCTTTAGGGAGAACAACCGCTGTTAGACGAGAGTCGCAGATTGCTGCTGCAGTCGGTTCCGTAACAACGGTAAACCAGCGCGACCATAGAGGACTTTGTTTCATTGTTGGACGAATCCATAGCAATGTTTTCAGATTTGCGGAGACTTGTGTCTCAGTACGCAGGATGCGAATCTCCTGGCGGGTGAGCGGATGATGAGCAAGCATCTTAATCGGTATAACTGATTGAGATGCTTAAACCGAGGATGATGTTCTACAATTTGAACACCTGTGCGTTTTGACTATTGGTCAACACAAATGTACTTCCATAATAGGTTGTACCGTCGTACGTATATCCTGTAATTGTATTACCCGCAATAGTGGAATTGTAGGTTGGTGCGGTATTATCCGTTATATTGTAAAATGTAAGTGTACTGAGAGGGTAATAATATGTATAGGGTGGCATTGCGATACCACCAACCGATGTTTTTAATAAAGCAGATGCGTCTGGTGTGCCTGATCCAATTGGGTTATCGGGTCCAATATAATTGGATTCAGTATAGGTTGCAGTTGTATACGATGAAAGTAAAGGAGTATAACTTAGTGTAAAGAGCGTATTTTCGGATACTCCCCACCTATACGCTTGGGGAGCGATGTTTACAGATGTATTACTAAATATAGCATAGTAAAATCCATAATAATCGTTTACAGTAATTGGTTCGCATACAAAACTAATTGTGCTGAATGAATCTGTAAATGTAGCTGTGACTTGTGACCCGTATTCTTGCAGTGTAATAAAATTGGACAAATTAGAAGATCCATTTATGTTTAAATAGAATGCGGCATAGTTATTGACATACGAATAATCAAATAGTGTATTCATTGTATTGAAAAACAAATTACCAGGGTCTGGTTGTAATACATTACTAAATCCGATAGACCCTGCCTGATTCAGAACTCCGTTAAACAAATTGCTTCCACCGTAGTTAGGATCGTTGTTATAAGATGTTCCACCGCCAAGAGATGTGACAACCGGCACCTGATTGTAGAGAGGGAAGTTACCAATATCCGTAATTCCGACCAATTCGTTGCCCATTGAAAAATTAGTTCCGTTTGTACTCATAAGCATATTTGTAAAGCAGGGTTGTATCGTATTCAGAACAAGTTCTGTTGCTTCCATTGGTTTACCCACAATATACGCACGAATGGTTGTAACGACATTGGGTGATGTATAGATTGCTCCGTTCGTAGCAACAGGTGTACTTAAGTACGGCATTGTAACGGTTGTAGTCGACAATCCGAGTGAAAAGGGACCATAGGACGCAATCAGGTTGTCATTGGCTAAGACATCGACATTGATTTCTGGGTTGAAATTCATATATCCTGTACTTGCAAATGGGAAATAACTGTAATTAGACCAATTGACAGATATGCGTTCACCACGCCAGAAGTATGACGGATCCGTTACAGCAGGGTTTATACCGTCATACGACAGTATAACGCTCGGCGTTGTAAGACGTATATAATTAATAGCATATGTCGCAAGACGAGGATACGCATTCAATAAATTTGTAAAGACAGTGTTGTTGTGGATTGTGTAACCGTAATGAAGCGTATAGTCACCGTTGCCGAGCAAGGGAAAGACGGACTCATTTTGCCGGCTGGGAAATCCGTAACGGTAGACATCAAATCGTAATTTACCATTGTTTGGTGTATAGGTTTGACCGACTGTGCTGATATTGATAAAAATATTTCCTGCACGATACTCTAAGTCTGAATTCGCTACGTTAGAAAGATAGTTCAATTGATATTTGGATCCATTATTGACAATATCATGTACATTCACATCAAAATTACGGTAGGTGGCTAAATCCATAGTTCCGACGAAATTACTCCCTGTTAAATCAATCGTTTGCGATGTGTAGAGTGTAGACATAGATAACGTGGAGACAACTTCACTATAGATTGTGGAGGACGCTCCTACAAATTGTTCATCAATAAGCATTGCATTTGCTGTAGAGTTCGCATCAATCACTTGTTTCGAATAAATTTCCAAATCGATAAAGGATTGGTAAATACCGTTTAGAATAGAACTCGTTGTCAAGGTTGATAATTCAATCTGTAAGCTGCTGATATCGGATGAATTTTTGTAAATCATCTGCTGCATAGTAGAGATTGTAGAATACGTTATCGTGGAATACTGTGCGAATTTACCATATACTGTGCTGACGTTTGTAGAGACCACGCCGATTGTTGAATAAATAGTTGAATTTTGATAATATTGAGACGTGCTTACAAAACTGGATATCCATGAATTAGTAATCGATGATAAGTTTGTACTTAGAAGTTGAATTTGTGCAATCGCATTATTGAATGTTACGACAGTTGACGCAGTGGACTGAGAAAGTGAATTAATAGAACTTAGACTCGCATTGATAGCCGCATCATTCGTGCTGATATAATAAGACATTCCCCATGATGTGCTAAGAAGTTGATTTGTGATAACAGAGCTAAATGAACTTAATTGATTTAGATACACGGTATAGGAGGACAATGTACTGAATAGCCCCGTTGTGTAATTGGTTGTTGACACAATGGCTGTCTGAATCGCTGTATTGTAATTGTTTGTTAGTGACGAGTATGTGGACGCATTTTGTGTGTAGAGAGCAGTACTCAAGGAGCTGAGACCGGCTACATTTGTGCTTTGTGTATACGCAATTTCATTGTAGAAGGTTGAAAAGGAACTTACACCGTACAGCGTGCTAATAACATAGTTGATGGTGCTGACGTAGGATATGTATACACTTCGAGAGATATCATTTAAAAAAGCTAAATTCGTCGATGAATTATTTCCAGCGGCCGTTGATACATTTATAATTCCTGCTGTAATGGTTGAATCTGCTAACATTAATGAACTTACAGATGATTGTAAAACATAATTGGTTATGTAAATTTGCGACGATAGCGTGCTATAAGATGCTTGTGATGTTGATAAAACAGCCCCGCAACTGTTGACTATAGATGTGCTTAAGGTATTGTATACATTATTCGTTGTTGTACTCGCCACCGTATAGGTTGTCGCAATAGAATAGAAAACACTGGACATTATAACAGGATTGACGGAGGGACCCCAAAAGGTTTGTCCTATTCCATTTGCGTAAATAGTATATAATGATGATATAGGCGTGTTCGCATTTGTGCGAACATTTAGACCCTGTAATAACAGGGTCGTTAGATTTTGGTTGGTAGGGAATGCCATTCTAACGACTGTTCGGAAAAGTGGTAAGTATGCCAAACTCAGAGATGTTCGTAGGTCTAAACATTTATCGATATTCTTTGAAAGAAGTAGAACTATGTCCAATTCAGGAGGATTGCTTCAACTTGTCGCAACCGGACGACAGGATATATACCTATCCGGTAATCCACAAACAACGTTTTTTAAGCAAGTGTATCGCCGGTATACAAATTTTAGTGTAGAGACACAGCGTATACCGTTTGATACGGCGGTCGATTTCAATAAACTTGTGACAGTTACGATTCCGCGTAACGGTGATTTACTGAGTCAATTGTTCTTAGAGATACAACTTCCCGAAATCACACCGGCGGGACCCGTTACACGACAGCCAAACGGTGTTGTGACTGAAACACCGACGGATTACGAAACGATTACAGACTCTGTAAGTTGGGTAAATGGCATTGGATATGCGATGATTGACTATATAAGTATCTGGATCGGTCAACAGGAAATTGACCGTCACTATGGTGAGTTTATGTATCTATGGACACAATTAACAACACCGGGGTCAAAGCGTTCTGGATTACAGTTTATGACTGGACAACAGGATGTATACAATGATACTACACAAAAGGGTCCTCTTCGTCTATTCGTACCTTTGTATTTCTGGTTTTGTAAGAATCCTGGGCTCGCACTACCTCTTATCGCTCTTCAAGCGACACCTATACGTATATACATCAAACTCAAGAACGGAACGGATATGGTATTCGGCAATTCACTTGAGAACGCAGTCTTGACTGGAACATCCTGTCCGACAAGTCTGATTGGAGCGCCTCCCTTTATTTCTGATATGACTCTGTGGGGAGATTATATCTATTTGGATGTGGAGGAACGTCGTCGTTTTGTAAGTAGTAAGCATGAATATCTGATTGAACAGGTACAGCAGCAGAAACGCTTCAGTATTCCGCAAAATGCGACGAGTATTCCAGTTCCACTTGTCTTCAACAATCCGATGAAAGAGATGATTTGGGTCGTTAACCAAGACCGCATGTTGGAAGCACACGAATATTTCAATTATGGAAGTCGTATGCTGAATGAATATGGAGTACCCAATTTGGATATTATACAAAGTGCTCTGCTACAGTTTGATGGGTACGACCGGTTTGAAGAACAGAGTGCGCAATATTTCCGTCTAATGCAACCGTGGCAACGCCATACCGCAATTCCAAATGATTTTATTTACGTCTATTCGTTTAGTTTAGCCCCGGAGGCTTCACAACCACAAGGCACGTGTAATGGTAGCCGATTGAACAATATTGTTCTTCAGGTTCGGATGAATCCAAGTATTCAGTCACGTCCATCCGGTATTACAGTCTATGCAACAAACTACAATGTACTTCGTATTGTTGCGGGTCTTGGTGGCGTTTTGTTTACTGTATAGATATGACCCTAAAGGGGGTTTGAAAGGGGGATTTATCCCCCTTACTGTATAGTTCGTAAGAGGTAATAATTTACTTAGGTATACCTTGGTAGAGGATGGCCGATACAACCCATCATTTTAGCGATGTGGATACTTGGAAGCATCCAGATCGCAATTTCTTTGTATTTATGGTAATATCCGTATTGTTCGGATTTTTAGGAATGGATCATTTCTACTTACGTAGTTTTGCGACGGGTACGCAGAAATTTCTGCTGAATCTATTCACGTTTGGCTTATGGTATTGGTGGGATTTGATTCAAATTGTGAAGGATGGTTCCAAAGTTCGTAAAGACGGCCTTAATTCGCCGTTTGATTGGGTGCGTGGCATTGGTCGTGGTGTATTTACACCACTCAATCGTGCTCCAGGAGACCCGTTGTACGTATCCAAAAAATCGTATCTTGTATACGCATTTTTAGCCATCTTTTTCGGATGGTTGGGTGCTGATAAGTTTTATATTGGTGAATTCTTACAAGGTTGTGCGAAGTTGTTCTCGTGCTTCAATATCTTTATCTTCCTATTTGGATGGTTATGGGTACTATGGGATAGCTTTCACGCATTCTTTATGATGGATAGTGTGCTCAAGAATGGTATTTCGGCACCCATTCCCTACAGCATGTTGTTCCCCGAGGCGTCACGAGGCGATATGTTCTTAGTGAATCATTTGTACGATAAATCGGAAGACGCAACGGGAGTCATGGATTGGATCGCAAAAACATTTAATTTCCCGTCTGTTCCGGTATTTCCCTGGAGAGCTATGTATCGTGAACTTGTTGTTCCGTTTATGACACCGCCGCTTATAAAGGCGGTGGAAGGTGTGAAAGCAACGCCGTGTGGTGGTGAAATGGGTGCGGCTTCGCCACAAATGCCATCGCTGGCCTCGGCTCTTCCACAAATGCCGTCACTGGCCTCGGCTCTCCCAACGCCACCGTCACTGGCCGCCGCTCTACCAACGCCACCGTCACTGGCCGCCGCTCTACCAACGCCACCGTCACTGGCCGCCGCTCTACCAACGCCACCGTCCCTCGCCGCAGCTCTTCCAACTCCGCCGTCCCTGGCCGCCGCTCTTCCAACTCCGCCATCCGTCGCCGCAGCTCTACCAACAGTCGCCACAGCTCCACCCGCACAGAAAGGAGGAGGCGAAAGCGGCTCGGGTCCAGGCCCCGTTATTGCGGGCACACTCACAGCACTCGTGCTTGCTGGCGGTTTAAAAGGATTTTATGATGTAATAAGCAAGCAATACGGATGAAATTGTTAGAAACTCAGGCTATGTTTGAAGAACTATGGACGTACAATAAAACCGATCCGGCACCCGAAGGCCTTCGTGAAGACGATCACAAATGGATTGTCTATTTTACGGCGAAATGGTGCGGTCCCTGTAAACAGATTGATGTAGATCATATTGATATTGCTTCCTGTGCTCGTGGATTTACGCTTTGGAAGTGCGATATTGATGTGAACGACTACACACCAGGCTATTGCGGCGTTCGCACTGTGCCGACGTTTATGTGTTTTGAGCCGAAAAAGATTGTATCAACTCTTAAATCCAACAATACGATGGAGATCATGAATTGGATTTCAGCCTTATAAATCTCGCATATTATTTGAACCACGCACTGTATGTATAGTTCAAATAATAGATTGATGCTTTAGTAAGCCAAACTGGATATAATCGCTTTGATAGATAATTTAATATTTAAGTTATCTTCTTCGAGTTGATTGATTTTTTCCGTCAGATCTTTGATAATCGGCAGCAATAACACACCAATACGATCGTATTGAACTGTTTTAAAGCCCGCACGTTCTTTCACAATCTCCGGCACAATCTCTTCCACATCCTGGGCAATCACACCTATCTCGGTTTCTCCCGTTTTGGTAATATAGTTATACTTACACGCACTTAATTCAAGTAAATTATAGTTCGGTTTCAGAGGAACAATATTTTCTTTTAATCGGCGATCGGAGTATGTCTCTAGAGATCCTGTAACAATATTCTCAATATCGGCAGTTCCGGCAACTTCAAAATTATTTGTCGGATTTTTTACAGTTAATTTTCCTACCAGCACAGGCTTTGCTTTATAGTAAATTGAATTATCGGTTTCAATCCATAATTCGCCAGATTGGTTATTATTTGTAAAATTACCAAATAAACCACGATACAGATAACAGGATACAGCGGGCGGATTCTCATGATTAATCGGATTGGGTGTATATTTCTTCTGTTCAAGTTCGTAACAGGTAAATATACCAGAATCATAATCAAATGCAAATGACAATTGTGTCGCAAGTATGGGATCATACCCATTTCGTGATATAGATCCATCCGCAGTTGTACGATTAAACACACCCTTCCAATTCGTACCGTTGTAGAGATTAAACGATATAGTTTTTTCAAGTAGATTCGCACCTGTTGTAGGACTTATAGCAGAAAATGTTAAATCTTTGTTTCCCATCCATGGAAGAAGTCGGCAGTTTTCGACCTTGTATATGTAAGGATAGGATGTAGATCTGTAAATAAAAAACTGTCGTAATCCATTCTGTCTTGTTATAAATGAATTTATATCTGCTTGTGTGATACCAAATACGCTTATAATTTCAGCATCACTGAGTGGATCACCGAAATCCGTCGGGGGAGATTCGGGTATTGCTTGACCAATAACCTGACTAGGATATATAGTCGGCGTATATATTTGTTCATTGTATGTTTGAGTTTGTGATGCTGTATTGGCGCGCCACATAAATTTCTTTAGTAACAAACCCGATGTCTCCTGAACAGAAAATCCTGGAGAGTACGGGTCTGGTACTGCTGAAACAATGAACTGCTCTGTGTTCATTTGTCTAGGTTCAACATTTCCCTTTCTAAGAAAACACGTGCTAGAAATTCATTTCTTTGTATGACGTATATCCCGGTAAGTTCCATATCCCAACTTGTTTTCCATAGATTGATTAGTAGAGGGGATGACGAGCCCGTATCCAGCAACGATTATTAATCTTTCCTCGGGACAACTCCTGTTTAATGATCCCACAGAGAGCCCAGCATGGGATCCCGCATCTTTAGGTTTAAATCCGCCGGTATTTCCTTCAACTTCACTTGCGATCGGGGTACAAGGGACAGTCGCTGATAGAAACCTCGAATCTATAACATTTACAAATATTTTCAAATATCAATCATACGAAAATTCAACAACACTTACAAACTTACAAAAAACACTGGTTGTCAATAAACAAGGTGTTGTAACGTATGAAGATCCAAAGGTCGGAGTTGTCTCCACTGTAGCCGCTGCATTTAATGCGAATGTCAGTACATTTCTGAATTCAACAATTGGCGGTGCGAATATCTACGATACTACATACGGAACTCCGGATACCTTGACAAATGCTCTTGGAAAACTCGATGGATGGATTGCGAATGCGTTCCTATTACAACCACCTGCTGTAACCTTAGTAAACGCAGACAATACATCCTTGTACGGAGGCGTTCGTTGGGAAAACCCACGTGTATACAATATCCTTGATAAGTCCGCACCGTACGTCTCAGGCATTGTATTTATTATTGGTACACCAGGTTCCGGTAATGTCTTCTCGTTTGAAATGAATGATTGTACGTTTTTTCCATACAAGAGTTTTCGCAACGGCATCTCGCCTTATTTTAATCCCTTAGTACAACTTCGTATTTTTACAGATTACTTTCTCCAATCTGCTGACCAATTGTATACCAAATCGGTTATGAAAACGAAGTGTATTCAAATCATTGAAGAAAGTGGAAACGCAATACTTCCCGATACTGGCAAAGTATTCGCAATTGATTATACAAATCGCACAGATACCTTTACAACAATATCCCTATATTTACCAAACCTGGCGAATACATATCCGAAAGGGTCTCCGGTTCCGATACAGATTGCATATATTAACAAAACAGAGGGCGATGTAAATATTGCGTATTCATCGACTGTTACAAATGTATTGGGAGCACCCTCTGCGTTAACACTTGTAACTCCGCTCTCGTCAGAAGTGAGTTCTTTACGTATACGAGTCAATCGCCCTAACTATGCTGACAGCCTAGGCCTGGTTAGTACACCATTTTTCAGCACGTATTCATTACAATATACATTACAAACGCTCGCTACAGCCCATTCAGGCGGCATAGGCTACCGCTATGGTTGTAACAGTCCAACAGTTATACCTGACATACTATCAAACTATGTAAATTCGACGATGACGCAAGATTTCATATATGCGTTATCAACACAGAATCTAGCACTTACAGGATATCCTGTTGGAAATCCAGTTATTCCAGGAATTGTATGGAGTACAGTTGGATATGCGACAAACTCCGCACATTTAATGGGTGTAACTACGGCCGGACCCATTATGTCTACACTATTTCCAACCTCCATTGTTCCTCCAATAAATAGTTGTATACTCAGCAATGTGGCGTATAGCCAAACCCGATACAAAGATGCGGGTTTTCTTAAATATCTTTCGTATCAGAACGGCTGGAATACAGGATACAACGTTAGTACAGACGTATTCTATTTATCAACTCCCACGACTCTAGCCTATCAAGTCAATTCGACAATACAACTCAACGATTCGTCGTTTCCTGGCGACCGCAGTGGTGTTACCGTGTACAATCAATATACAAATATAGATCAGAACACATTTTCCGCAGTATCATTACAACTTAGTACATACCAAGATGATTATCCGCTGAATACATATCTGAGCACCAATACGGGTATGAATGATAGTCTTGCTGTAAACATTCGTGATACATATACAGCATCAACGTTCCAAAAGTATTTTTATGGTGCTCATATTGACGGAAATCAATATATATCAACGATTAGCACATCGCCGCAATGCTTACAACTTTATATTGTAAATGGTCGTATTGATAACTACAACGATCCAATCAATCTAAACAATACGCAATCCACACCGTGTTATTTGTTTGAGACAGAGCCGTCCTCCTCTCCCTCTACACTGAATGTTGCCTATAGAAACACCTGTTTGAGCACAACAAAAGTGTCTGGAATTGTGACTCCGTCGTTAACCTCCAAATTCCTATTTGATATTGTGGCGAATAATTTTGCCCACATATATTCCGCACCCGAATTCGCACATGCGTATATTGCACAACGGTCTATCGCAAACAATACTACAGCATGCGGTCCTACACACGTCTATAGCACAGGTGTCATTGTATACGACAATACTACAAATACCGAAATCACAAGTCTTCCTTTTCCGGTTAGCACGACGATGCGTATTAGTTCCTGTGGCGTAGGAGTCTATTCTACAATATATCAAAATCCAATTGAGCCGTCATTTATTGATATTCTTGCGACGCTTACGCCCGCCAATCCAGAGGGACTCGTTAGCACCTTTGTATCTACGTTGACATCCAGTATTTTTATTGATACTGTATCACTTACGAAATATTCTACATTTACAAATATAAAAAGTACGAACGGTGTACGAGTTGTTTCCCTTTTACCACGTACAGGTATTGGCGCATCCGCTACAGATATTTATGACGGCGTTGATTTGTACGGACAGCATGGTATTGGTCTGAATGTAAATATGGATCCGTATTTTATCGTAGGAGCAAACAGCAATATTGTTTTTTCGCCAAGCATTCTATATCAGCACGCATCTAGCATAAGTAGCATATATACTGACAATTACAGTCGAGAATTGTTGTATACAAATGGGAAATATATACATCCAGCGGGCTATACATTCAATGTATTTGATGGAAAATTTATCGGTGTTCCAGATGCAGTCTATCCAGATTTTACATACGATTTAATATACGATGACAACAATGGATTTCGCTATGCGACCTTTGCATTTGAATCGCAACAATTCCCTACACCTACCAATTTACAGTACTTGAAGGTGAAATTTATAAAACCAAGCATTGTGAGCACAATTTCAGAAAATTACTTTACAAATAGTTGGTTTCCGGATACTCCGACAGTTCCCTATTTAATGTCCACTATGAAAATTCGCATGCATACTAAAACATACGCATCCTATACGGATGCTGTATATAAGACCATGAGTACAGCGTGGCTCGATGGATTTCAATTGGTGGATGATAATATATATGACGATCAAATCTATAATACAGCGGCGTGTGTAGCGGTCTCGACTATAAATAGCAATGTAGAATATACAGTTCAGTTAGATCGGCGTGCCTATACAAAACTATGCTCAGTTGTACGTGTTGGTATATCACGTGACGGCGGTCTTTACGCCGGCGATTTCCCGTATCCAATTACCTTTGAGGCGATTGAAACGAGTTACAGCGATAATATATAAGACACATCCTTATTTTATACTTCAAAGGTAAAGTGAATGCAGTGGGATGTCATTGTTGTTGGTGGCGGTATAGCCGGTCTCAGTATCGCAAATCATATCGCAAGGACACGTAAACAACGCATTCTTGTTGTGGAACAGTACAAAGCATGGGGCGGTCGTACAGCAACTGTGCGAAGTGCTGCGACGGACACCGTCCCAGAACTTCAATACGAGGCCGGCGCAGGACGTATCTTCCGAACACATACACGTGTATCCAACTTAGTCAAACAATTCGGACTTCACACATATCCAATTACATCTGATTCATTGTTTGAACAGAGTCCGAATCCTTTTGTGACGCTTATGGCGTCTCTGAAACCTTTGCTAGAGTCGCTCTCTAAACACGACCTCGCAACACATACACTGTACGAATTGGTTCCGGACTCCATGCGGCATGTATTCGCTGCATATCCGTATTGGGCGGAAATACAGTTGATGCGTGCGGATTTATCTGTCGCTACATTTTCTAGCGATGAGCCTATGGGAAGCCACAAAAACACGGACTTTTACGGCATTGTAGAAGGCATAGATAGTCTTGCGGATAGTATATATACGCTGGCCGAAGCAGCAGGTGTCGTATTACAAAATCGTCATCGTGTGGACGAGATACGTCGTGTAAAAGGAGAGACAACTATGTTTGAAGTTAAGGGAATGAAGGAGAAGACCGTTCCGTTTCGATACACGTCATCACGTGTTATTATAGCAACACCCTTTTCTGAATTCGGGAAATTTTCAGTTCTCAAGGACACACCTATGCTGAAACAATTAGCCATGTCGCCATTACTACGTATCTATGCTGTGTATCCGCCCTCCAAATCAACTGGTAAATTATGGTTTAGCGACGTGAAGAAAACAGTCACAACCAATCCGCTTCGCTACGTTATTCCTATCAACCCTAAAACGGGGCTTATTATGATTTCCTATACAGATGGCAAAGATACTGACTATTGGCGTGCGAAAGAAGGCGATGAACTCGACCACGCTATAGAGTCAAATGTCCGTAGTCTATTTCCGTCTCTGGATATACCCAAGCCTGTTTATTTGAAAAAACACGATTGGGTTGCTGGATGTACGTATTGGTTGCCTGGCGACTACGATGTCGCCGCCGCATCACGAGACGCACACAATCCGTCACCAAATGTCTTTGTGTGCGGTGAATCTGTAAGTCAAAACCAGGCGTGGATTGAAGGAGCCTTGGAATCTGTGGAGACCTTGAAGACATTATTGTAAACGCTTGCGAACTATTGAAAATACTGTAAAATATCAATATTTGTTGCTCGTTCGTGCGAGGTTAGTTTCATAAATGGAATACGATTTCGTACACTTTTTTCATCCCTTATTTTCTCCATTATACACGGACTCTTAAAATCACATTCATAATTGAGTTTCATCATACTATCTTCGGCTCTATACAATAATATAACTGGATTCACTTTATAAAGAGCCACCTGTATACATACATGCTGTGTTAAGTATGTGCCGGATAATTTGTATATATGCTCGGCGGACGGTGCTGTTTGTAATGCGATAGATTTATACGCATCAAATCCTAAATCAATCGCCTTCGTATATTCATTCATAACCGTCTGAATAAATCGGCTACGCACAGGAGCCATTATAAACCAATTTTCAATATACGTTGTAATATTCTGTTGGAAGACTAACCTTTCCAAATAGAATCCGGTAAATTCACTCATAGACCTACAACTATTTACATACATATCATCGAGTTCATCTTGGCTGTTCACGATAATCGCAGAATCCATCCAACATCCGCCGTATTCTATTAGAAGAGCAAGACGTATCCAGTCGGCTTTGTGCGGTGGTGACAATGTATGATAGTTGCTTGGAAACGGTTGGTGTATATAGTGACGACAGGTCGTTTCATCTAAATGGATATGTTTCCATCCAGGTAGATTCCGAGCACGATCATCGAGTATCGCTTGAATCAGTGGTGGAATATCTTTTTCCCAATACGACCATATAATTTTGGGAAGAGTATAGGATAGTTTTCGATATATATGATATATAACGACAACTGTTAGAAGTATAAAGAATACATATAGAAGATATCGCATTCTCTGCTATTTATAGCAACGATTAAATTTACATTGCCTGTATTGAAGAAACGAGTTCTTCATTAATAACAATAGGTGTCGGATGAACCGCATATACATTCCATTCATTGAATTTATAATTGTATTGACGGTCAATTGTATCGACCATGTGTCTAAGCCACGGCAGTATTTTTGTGCGTATGGCTCCATGACGGACTAGATACGCATGTGTTCCATAATTACCATCGCCGTCTTTCACAATAAAATTGGAGTCTAGTTTCATCACACCGGGTTCTATGTAATTTCCTTTTGGCCATACAATTCCTATATAGACCATATCCCAATCGGTCGGAATTGTTGTTCGTATTTTGTTCCAAGTGTGTTGTCCGTTTAAAAAGTCGGAACTAAAATGTGCGTCGTCTTCCAATATAAGATGTCCTGCTGAGTCTGGAAAATCTGTTGACGCAAGATGTTGAAGAAGTGAGCGGTGCGATAAAAAACAACCAATAGCACCAAGATTTCGTAAATCTTTTAGATAATCTTTATAAGCACCTTTGCCTGAAACAAACATAGCACCTCCAATACCAGCACTACACATTTCGTTCACATCAAGATCCTTGCCGTACGTCGCTCTCCAACGCACGACTTCGAACGTATCCGGAATATGAGGCTGTTTCATAAACGTATCTAATTTTGTTGTATCACGATCCAGATTTATGACGTGTGCTGTATCAATTGTTGGATGCGTTGACGTTGTACGATATCTCCATACAATTAAAAAAATGAGAATGCCCACCAGACCCATCATTATCCATAGTAAGCGTTTCTCACTGACGGAGAATTTCATCCCTAGTATAAGAGTATAAAAAATGCAAGGAGCAGCGTGTATGATTTGTTCTAGCACACATTATTCCAGCCTCTGTCCGGAATTGTATGCTCCGTTGAAACAGGGCTTTTACACAGGCGGAGGCGGCGGAGGTGGGCATAGTCACGATGACGACGACGAACATATTCAAGGGGGATTCTCCCCTATTCAATCCGTAGCCTCGCACGCCAGTCGGTCGGCTTCCGCATTTCCTGCGGAAATCGCATCCTTCCCTCCCGTATGTCCGAATACATGTACAAGTTGTGTATAATCAGAGATACTTTCCCATAACTCGCACATTGACGGTATGATATCCACGTGAGAAATAACTTGTTTGTCCGACTTTTTCCAACCCGCTGCTTTCCACGCCTTGCTCCAGACAGTTAAACACTGTATGGCGTATTTTGAATCACTGTATATGATGGCTCCTCGAAATCCACCTTCCGCAACGTAATGAATAGCGTATTGAAGTGCTAATAACTCCGCACGTTGATTCGTTTGGGGTTCCTCCCCGGACAGAGCCGCACTATAGGAATGATACGATTCCCCATTTTTTGTGACATAGATACCGTATCCTGCCTTCGCACCGACCTTTCCGTTGCGACGACATGAGCCGTCACAAAAGACATGTAGAATGTCATTTTTATAAAATGACATTGACGATGAAATGGTAGGTCTCCAGCCACAATCAACCGATAAACGAGCCGAATGAATAATTGTTTGAAATTCTGGACGATCTACTGTACTTGGATCGTTTTGTATCGTATTACGTATCTCTTTTGCTTGCTTTATATCCTCATTTTTTGGATATGTACGAATATAGTAATCTAGTTGACATAGAACAACCTCTGGATTCATTCTGTAATTAAATTACAGACACTCTTTAGAATGAATGAACATATGGCGTATCATCTATCCCATGTATTCACAATAGCCCCCTTGTTTATATATGTGGGTCTCGCACGTGATACGGTTCACGAGCACGTATTTAATTTTCTCGGATTACTTGGTGGTATCATTCTTATATATCATGGATATCGTGCGTATACAAAATTTAAAGACAACAAGAGTGCGTGGGTGAACTGGATACATATTTTCTATATTGCCCCCTTACTCTTGTTACTCGCCTATTTGAAAAAAGACGCTAATCGCCGTTACTTTGAAATGATGCTACTCCTTGGGTTTGGAGCCCTCGGATATCATCTTCTTTACCTAATTCGCGAAACAATATTCGCTTGATCTAATGGCATACTATCATGAAAGCAACTAATACAATGATATAAATATGCGGAAGATGATGCAAAGGAACGGTTACATCCAGTACACGGAGATGCTTTCGTATATGTAGGAATCCACGTTTTACAATGACTACGAGCATAATGAATAATCATATTTGACTTCGTATGTGTCGTATGTCCGCAGCCCGCATCAGGGCATGTAAAGGATACACCCGCATAAGGATTTTCGGCGGTGACCGATTCTGCGTGAATTGTTGCCATATGATGAAGGAATCCAGAACGCTGTAAGAATTTTGGATTGCTTGAGCAAATCGTACATTCAAAGGGAAGATCCTTGTCATGAATCTTCTTAATATGATAGTACATCGTGTTCTGCTTTTCCGTCAGTTTATCGCAATGCGGGCATACAAATTGACCCTGAGTGTTACGAACATATTTTTTATCGGCGGACATTGCTAAGTGTCAACAATTATGCTGCGATTTTTGTCAATTTTTGCCGAGTCTTTATTTTCAGGTTTATAAATAAGATGGCGGCGACTATGAGTGCGCCCGAATTGGAAGCAGTCACGATGTTCGATAATTACACTCAAAGTTTTGATACAGACATTATTCCGATTCCTCAACAACATCTTGGCAATTGTGCGAGCGACACTATACAAATTATAATGTTTTACGCAGATGGGTTTACGATTATTTTGTAAAAAAAGTCGCAAAGAAGTGGATTCGTCAAGAAAAACCGGCTCCACCCAGTGTATCCAATCCTTTTATTGAATATTTATATACAGCTCTAATACGGTTTGTAAACATACATACAAAGAAAGATGTTGTTCGTGAAACATCTAGACTTTCAAGGTCACGTAGTTGTAACAATATTCCCTTCGATGTGCCGTGTTCTGGTGTTAAATGTTCCGGATGGATCGCAAAGTATATAAATCCAGATGTTCCGCTTACATCTGGAAATAAGATCGTGTCGAATGCGTGGGCGTACTCAACTATACCGTATGCACAATTTACAAAGGACTTATTGAACATTCCTTATGCGGATTTACGACCTTCTTACCGAGTAGAATTGTCACGTCATCATCCTGCTCCAGAGATATCTATTGAGCACTGTGTAGCTGTTCAATTTATACTATTTGACGAACGTCGTGATTTCCATACATTTTGTGCGTTCCGTCATGGTCTGTCTGAGGATGGTACACCCGCATGGTTTATTGGGGACAATATGCCAGGTATTGCGTCACGATGCCCGGCTCTCTCTGTACAAACAATTCGGGATTCGACCATTCAATATGACACAACGCTTGTGCCGCCAACGGATAGACTTCACCCACACACATTTACATTTCATTATAGGATGTATGACAGTACAAACATTTTCCGTCAAACATACAGTAAATCCGAAACAGTTATGGTTACACACTCTGCGTATCCTGGACATTACATAGAAGATAAATCGTATCGTATATATTATTATGCTGTTCCACTAGCGGGTGGTAGACGTAATAAAACAATTCGCCGCAAAAGTAAGTCACATTAGTAGAGGATGGACTCAATCCTGTTTGAGTTAATAAATAGTCCAAAACAATTAAAGGAGTTCAAATCCTTTATAGTTTGGCTACTTCCTGTGTATTTAGAATCAGATGTAGGCCGCCAAGGTATTGAGGACTTGTACGCAATGTTTCAAGACGGCAAAAGTCTTTCAACAGAGGAAAAGGTGGAGCATTTAATCCTAGCATTTCAGAAAAAACCTATTGATGAGATTCGTAAAACTCTGTTACAAGTGTTTCCCATGAAGCAGAAAGGAGGATCTCGTCGTACACGTAAACATCGTATGCGTGGAGGCCAAGTCCCAGAAATTATTGTTTCTATTATTATTGTTTTCATGTTTTTATGGTGCCGAAACCACTATTTACAAAACTTGGAACAGCAGCGGCGGTTGGAAGAAGAGCATGACCGGCGACGAGGACGTATGTTTATTGGTCAAGGAATCCAAGGAGCGGGTCGAATACTGTTTGGTGGAAATAGTCAACCCGGAGTCGCAGCGGATCGCGTGGGTGCCGCAACGTCTATGTTATTGTTGCCTATCGCAGAACGACGATTTGGAGCAGTCGCACAGGCGGTCGGCCAAGTCGGTCAATTTGTCGAGGAGAATGAAGATTTATTCAGAATAGGACAGGCAGCGGTAGAACTTATTGGTCTTCTTCGTGCGTCGAATGCTCCTGCTCCTGCTCCTGTCGCCGCTGCTCCTGCTCCTGCTCCTGCCGCCCCAGCTCCTGCTCACGTCTCCGCCGCCCCAGCTCCTGCCGCCGCCGCTCCAAACGCACCTCGCCGAAGCGTGAAAAACCTAGCAAAACTCTTTAATAAAAAGAAAAATTAGACCATATATCTCAGTCTAAACTTCACATCGATGTATTGAATACAAAGATGCGAATTGCGATTCTAACATTCTGTGTCGGTGCGGATTACAAACGGGCGATGGAGCCCGCCCTTGAATCCAAACGCAAATACGCAGCGAAACACGGATACACGTTCCTGACCGGCGGCGAAGATGTATGGGATAAAGAGCGACCCATTCCGTGGTCAAAATTTCGTTTTATTCTCAAGTATATTGATGACTACGATTTCTTATTTTGGTCGGACGCCGACGCAGCAATAACGAACCAAGATTTATTGTTAGAAACTCAGGTGCTTCCATTACTGCCCGAAGGAAAAGATATGCTATGGACATATGATGTATGCGACCATTACAATAACGGACATCTTCTTTTACGAGGTCGATCCGCATGGTTAAAAGATTTTCTGATAAGAGCCTACGCACAATCCGATTTAATGTATCATATCTGGTGGGATAATGCAGCAATGATACGTCTCTTTGAATCAACACCAAGTGACGCAGCGAAAATAGAAACAGTTCGTGAATCTTGGCGTTTTAATGCGTACGCATTCGGAAAGAATAACTCAGCAAATGACCCTTCGTGTCGTTTGTACAAGCCCGGAGATTTTTTGATCCATTTTGCGGGTGTATACGATCCGTGGAATATTTATAGAATGACCAAGTACGTTCTTCAAGGGCGACCCATTGATACTGCGTTATTTGACCTATGGCGTGCGAATCCTCCGAAATCCAAAGAGATTGCTGACAGCAGTCTATAAAAAATTCCGCAAACCAATGTAGATATGTCGAATTTTTGGTTGAAACGCCAGCAATACGTAGAACCGAAGAACTCCAATAACAAAAAGAATATTAATTTCACCAAGCCGGTGAACACAACGCGTAAGAATAATAATAGCCGTGTCGCATTCGAGCCTATGCGTACTCGTAGCAAGCAGACTGCGGGAAAGACTATGCGTCGCCGTCGTTAGACCGCCGCTCATTTAAAATCCGCACGGGCTAACATTTCGGTGCAACTATCGAGCACGAAAAGGTAGATGTAGTCGGAGTTAAACTTGCAAGAGTTGTTGTAGGCGTAGTGGAGGATGTAGCCGGAAGTGCTGTATTCGGTAGTGCGGATGCGGGTTGTGCGGGTGGAGCTAAGGATTGTGCCGTAATGTTTGTGGTTGGAGGCACAAAGCCTGGTGGAGTCACAGAGCCTTGTTGAGGTGTAGAGCC
>Ga0214921_10002074_pt1 | contig 33141 bp, 27 predicted proteins | sample LL1505_MetaG_FD_177992 | JGI IMG/M metagenome (GOLD analysis project Ga0214921, IMG submission 177992) | Freshwater microbial communities from Lake Lanier, Atlanta, Georgia, United States - LL-1505 | ecosystem: Environmental > Aquatic > Freshwater > Lake | place: USA: Georgia | collected... | reverse complement strand
GATTACATGGTTCTGGAACATTTCCAAATGGCATTGGTGGAAATGGAGGAAATAGTGGTAATAGTGGGTTAGGTGGTACAGCTGGATTAAACGGAAGAAACGGCGGTGGTGGTGGTGGAGGCGATATCTATCAAAATGGAGGAAATGGAAGTATAAATTTTATTAATTCTTCATATGGAGGAGGAGGAGGAGGAGGAATTGGAGATGGCGGTTCTACAATAGCATTAGGATATGGTGGTGGAGGTAATGGTGGTGGAGGTAATGGCAGTCAAAACGGAATCTCAGGATTAGTAAATACTGGCGGGGGCGGAGGTGGTGGAGGTGGAGCTACAGGAGCATTTGGTAAGGGTGGCAATGGCGGATCAGGAATAATCATTTTTTATTTTAATACTTAGAATAATTGTTATAAATAAATATATATGGAGTATTTTTATGTGTATATATTTATTTTAATTTGCTTTATATTTGTAGTTTCTTATCTAAATATGTATTTATATGCTACTTATAACGAAAAAAATGATAAATCAGAAACAAACGAAACCAAATCAGAAACAAACGATAATCCAGAAACAAAATAATAAATCATTTGGGTTTTAGTATTTTAAATATAAATTTTATAATTTCTTCTTCGGTCCATTCCTTTTTAATCCAATGATTACGATGATTGTTCCACGAGGAAATATTTACTTTTACCTGGAGTAGCTGAAACAATGGAAATAGTTCTATAGAACCAGTTACACAAACATCATTATTTTTTATTACTACTGGACCCATTTTATCTCCTTTACTTTCAATTGTGTATATAGTTGAATCAGTAGATAAATTTTTTTTATGTTTATGTTTAACCTTGGTATAATCTAAATTATACTTCATAAAATATTCCTGTAAGCTTAGATTATTGCTCATTTTGTTTGGATTGATTACTTATACTATATACATATAATTTTAGATCAATTTTTTTTATTACGAAAAAGTCTTATACAATATAAAATACTTTCATAGACAAAATGTAAAAAGAGTTTTTTCTTATTTAACACGATAATACATTAACAGTTGATAACTTTTTGTAAAATTCCACTCCAAATGTGTCCCATCATAATCCTTGGTGCCTTCAAATTGCCAGCTAACATTTGTGTTCAAATAGTCTTTCCATTTCATTGGAACTAGACGATGAAAGCTCATACCATCATAACCCATTTCATGTCCTTCGCATGTAATCGTCGCACAAAAGTGTTGCTTTGATGTATCTCTTACTACAGCGCTATCTATTTCGTATTTTGCATCATTTAGTCTAAATGAATTTGGTTTCTTTTTAAAAGTTTGTGCATCTTCTTCATACAATTCAAGAACTATGATATGCGGTAAATGTGACATTTTTTTAACATTCTCTAATACATTGTCTTTCCATGTTTCATTTGCACCTTGTATAAATAACATTTGAATGGAACTATTGTTTAAATAATTTATGATACTCGTATAATAATAAATAGGGTTACCTGCTTTGTCTACATCTACAATATAGGGATTTTTGGTTTTATATAATTTCGGAATATTTTTATACAACAAATGTATAATACTATTTGTATCTAGTTTATAGGCATATTTATTACCAGTTAAACATGCATCTATACCAAAATTAAGCAAAGCAAATGCGTCACGAAGAATGTCAGGAATGGTTGTGCCGTCTTTTTGCTTTCCTTCTATCATTAGCTGCCTTAAAAAATGGAAAAACTTACGACCTTTATCGCTCACAAAAAATGTTACAAACATCGCATTGAACCAACAGTTAGATTGGGCTTGAATTGGCGGTATTATTTTTTTAGGATCAATGTGTTTATCCGCTGCTAAATTTCGTAATAAGAACTTTTTTGCTTCTGGTGTATAATAATAATAACAGTTTTTACCATATAATGTACCACTGATCCCTATTTGCAGAGGCTCTTTTAGATTAAACGCGGCTTCCATGTTACAATCTAGTAATTCTTTACGCGCTATAGACTTTAGTGTAACAAGGTCTTTGTTAATTGTTGGTGAATAGGATCCCGAATCAATCTTATTCGCAATTCTATTACTTATTTTGCGTATATTTGAAGGTGTTTTGGTTGGAACTATTATGTCTTTTTTATTATGCTTAATTGTTTTGTTCTGAGGTTTTTTCATGTTTTTTTTAGTTTTCTTTGTTTTTGTTTTTGTTCTTGATTTATTCATATAAATAAATAATATTTTTATTTAATATAATGGGAGCAGGCATATTACCTACAACAATACATAATGGAAAACTTTATTTTTTATTTGGAAAAGAAAATAAATATGAGGATTCCGCTCCTGGTTTTTCTGATTTTGGAGGTGGAACGGATAATAACGAAACTTATTTGGAAACAGCGATTAGAGAAGCCGGAGAAGAATTTACTGGGTTTTTAGGTAGTGATTCGGATGTTCGTAAGTTGTTAAAGAGGTATGGAACATATATCATTGATCACAAAACAGATGGCCACAAAACATATCGCATGCATATTTTCCCTTTTGAATACAATCATTGGTTACCTTTGTATTATAATAATAATCAACGTTTTCTTCAAAAAAGACTAGACCCGAATGTAATCAAAACTTCTAAAATTTTTGAAAAAGCGGAAATTCGTTGGGTTTGTGTAGATGACATTAAAAAAATGCGTCCTGAGTTTCGTTCTTATTTTCAAACTATTGTGGATATGATGCTTAATCAAAAGGAAAGTATCCAAACTTTTATAGAGAGAAGCTTAAAAAAAAGCACAAAAAAAAATACTACAAAAAGGATTAAGAAAGGTACTAAAAGAAATACTATAAGGCTTTATTGAGTATATTTTTAGTATATTTTTGTATATTTTTAGTATATTTTTGTATATTTTAAAATATATTTTTTTGTATATTTTAAAATATATTTTTTTGTATATTTTAAAATATATTTAGTTTACTTACTTAATAATATATTATTATTATATATATATATAATGGATAAAACACCTAAAATTGAATCAACTGTTCCAAATTCACTAGATGAAAATAATTTTCTTCCAGATATTTTATATAAACTAATAAATAGTGATCCTGAATTATTAAGTAAATCTTTAAAAGAGCGTTCATCTATTTTATCACAAGCTTTATTTGATACAGCTTTTAAAGAAGGTTCAGATGTTAACTATAATGAAAATGAAACAAAAAAATTACCTGAAATAGTTGGTATTAATTGTGATAATTTAACACAAAAAGAAAGAAGTTGTGAAAAATACCAAACATTTAAAATGTATACCTTAACAATTGTTGTTATAGAATATTTGTTAAATTTTAGTTATTTATTAGATGAATATTCAAAAGAAATAATTGGCAGCCATGGTGGGAATAAAAAAAAAACAATTAAAAAACAAATTCGTAAAAATAAAAAAACAATTAAAAAGAGAGTTGGAGGTGTGGGTGGTCCAAAAAATTTATCTGTAACAAATTTAACTAGTCATAATCAATTTTGGGCATGGATTCAACGTAGAGCATTATCAACATCTTCTAGAACTCCCACCCGAACAGGTAATTTATCAACGACTGAAGCAGATTTAAATGCATTTTTATCTGATGAAACGTTAGAAAAAACAAGAGATGATTTTTATCCATTATATGATCAATGTCAAGCCCATAACAATAGAGCGCGTGCTCATAACTTGCAATTATTAGAGTTACCTTATTTACAGAGAGTAACCAGCAGACAACAAAAAGTTTACGATTATAATGAGTATCCTGGGTTAAAAACTTCATCAGAGTATGTAAAAAAACTAAGAGCCTTTTGGGTAAGCACAAGACCCGAATTAAGAGAAATGCAAGCACTTCAACAAGAAATAAGCACATTGCAAAAACAATTATCAGAACCAGCTGATAATGATATAGCAGGAATGAATCAAGCCATAAGAACGGCCCAACTTGAACTCAAAACAATGGAAACAGAATATAATACTAGATTAACTGATGCTAAGGAGAGGTGCGGTGTTTATAAACAGCTTGACGAATTTGTAGGCGCAATTATTTCAATAGGTCATAATGGTAAAAGAAACGTAGACATATTTAAATCTTTATTAAGAAAGAGAGTTATAGACACATATATGACTTCTATAGATATTAGAGCACAAACAAATGCACTAACAACACTAGGACAAAATATGATGCAATCTGCATTATCAACTGCTATGAGAACACCAACGTTAGAAGATTTTGTTGCTACAGGTGATTTTGGTGATAGACCTGTTTCTGCAGCCGAGTTAGAACAACAATATAGATTAGCTAGAGCAGAAATGATACGGATATTACAAAGACAAACAGGAAGTTCTATTGATAGATTTTTATCAAGATTACAAGATAGAGCAACTCAAGCTGATCAAGCAATTGACGTAATGAATGTAGAATTTAGTCAACTACGAGAAATTGATAGCGTTGTTCCTAACTTCTTAACGGGATTAGGAAGTGTAGGATTGTTAGGTTTAAATAGTTTAGGGGCTAAACCTGGAGCTTATTTATACAGTTTAGGTAAATCTGCTGTAGATAAAGTACCATATGGTATTGATTTATTTCATTTAGCATTTGCTCCTGGTTCTGTAACTCCTTCTGAGATAGATGGTATATATACATATTTGCAAATATTTATGGTTGCATTTGCAACTCCTTCAGTATTAAGTGCTTTGTTTCCAAATAATACATTTTTAAGAAGTGGTTTTTATAATAAAATAGTAACATTAATTCAATTTTCATTATTAATAGGACTTATAGTTTGCTATTCTCAAGGTTTAAGTATTGGAACATATGTACCATCTTTAGGTGCTTATGCTGGTTCTAATGTATGTACGGGTAGTTTATATCAATTTCAGCTAAATTGTCCTTGGTTTCTTGAATTTAGTTATCATTTCTTGCAACAAATAGGAATTAGTTTAGTAAATAATGTGATTTTACTACCAGTATATGCCTTACAAAGACTTATAACTAGTTCTGGGCGTCCTATTATATTTGCGGAATTAGCGTTGCTATTAGGTTCATCATTAAACGGCGTTAGAACTGATTTTGTAGCGATTCGTCAAAAAAGAGATGAATTGTTTAGTAGAGCACAACAAAGTGTAAAACCATATACATTTGGTCTTGATAATATACAAGAATTAATGAACGAATTTAATGAAGAAATGGATAAAGCCAACTTGAAAGAAGAAAAAGAAGCTCTAAGCCGTGCTTTTCAGACTGCTTTACAAACAAGACAAGCAATAATGCAACTAAATCTTCAAGGAATTCAAACTCAGGCTGCAGCTAGAGGCGCATTAGCACAGGAAAATATGGCTTATGCACGAATTGCTCAAGGTCAGCCTCAAGTTCAGCCTCAAGGTCAGCTACAACCAGCATCATTACGTATTAGAAATCCTCCAGAACTAGCACCTGATGGTAGTTATAACCACCCAAATGAAGGTGATGTACAAAATTACAATAATAATCCTAATAGAGCTAATAGAGATGATGATGATAATGACTTACGTGGATAAACAATAAAAGTAAAAAATAAAATTTACCAGACATTAAATTTATACAAGTTTGTATGCACTAGATATATAATCTCATTATAGTTTATTCGTTATAATAGAATCAAATGTTTTATTAAACTGTATATTTGAAATTTCTAGGTGATCAAATGCTTTCAGCTCTTGCTTCAATTTGTGACATTTGATATGAAGATTACCGCAGATTTTAACCAATCTGTTGTTTTCTGCCACCAAATCCTCTTCCGGCTGAATTCTATTTATTTCAGTCTGTAGATCATCCATATTAATCGCCATTTGAAAATTTTTCTCTAAGAGATCATCGTTTTCGCTCTTCATCATTTTTAGTTTTGCGGTTAGTACCATGTTCTCTTCTTTTAAAGAATAAAGTTTATTATTGATTTTTCTGAAAATTTCATCTACAAATAGTAGAAAGAGACCGATTGATGCGAACCCAGTAACAAAGGTGACGATTGGTAATGTGAACATTTTTGTTCTAGATTGTAGTTCTTATATGCCATGTATTTTAATATTTAAAAGTAATTCAATTTTTTTAAATATTAGAAATAAATAATAAATGAAACCTACTTAAAGCCATTTAAGTTCATTTTGTATTTAATATATTTATTATACAATATATACCAATTACGATTAATCCCAAACCAACACATACAGATGTAAATTTAAAGCATAACATAATTGAACATTCTTTATTAGTATTATTATTTAATAAAGATGCTGTAATACTATTTTCTATATCACTAATCTTGTTATCATTTGTATTTATTATTTCATTCTTATTTATTATTTGAGCTTCATCTTTGTTTGAATATAAATCACAAATTAGACCAATGTCTTTATCTCTATCCATTAATTATTATATAATATTATTATTTACTATTTATTATTTATTATTATTTATTATTATTTATTATTATTATTGTTTTTATAATCAGATAATATAAATGAAGATCACACATACCATGGTTGTTATGTTCGTCGGGAGTTTCATCATTCAATATTTTTTAATGCCTCCAATCATGGTAAATAGTCGCCTTTATATTACAAATAATATCGGCAAAGCATATCTTGCTACTATAATGGGAATATTTATGATTTTATTAGAAGTCATGATGCATGATCATCAATATCATGTTTTTAGTACCAATTTTTACATGATTTTATTTGCACTTTTAGCCTTATTTGTTTACTTATATAGGTCACAAGTAGCTATTAATGATAAACAATATTTAGAGGGTATGATTGAACACCATTCTATGGGTATATTTACAAGTGAAGCGGTTCTGAAAAAGACTGATAATTATGATCTCGCTAAATTAGCAAAAAATATTATTCAGCAACAAGAAGATGAAATTCGGGAAATGAGAGAATTGCTTAAAAAGAGTAATTAATTATTATACAATTTTTCGGCTTCTTCCATTTCCAAGTGCACTTCTGGCGCCGATGGCCATTCTTTATATGCAACTGCTTTACTCGTTGGTCTTTCAAGAGCCAATAACTCTTTTAAGGCTTTCATTCTTCTATCTAAAGGATTTAGCTTTAGTGGATATTTACGTGATAATTGCTTCCAACGCCATTCAAATTGAAGTGCTGCTTGCCAATCTGGAAATCCTGACACATGTGTCGCTCTTGACCAGACCTCACCTTTTAAAACCTGTACAGATGTTGCATGTGCGCCACCTTTTATTTCTTTGTTATGCTGTCTTAACCGGCGATTTAAATCTATTGTTGCACCTACATAAGTATTACCATTTGTTGAAACTAGTAAATAAACATACGACATTTTATTTTATATATATATTACGTGTAAAATAAAACTACTTTTACGATATTTTACTATTTCAAAATAAATTTACAGAAAAACATTTTTGGATTTTACTTTCTTATCTTTTCTATAGAGTATTAGATATTCGTTTGGATTTTTAAAAAAAATTACTTGAAATTATTTGCTATTTTTGTTCGTTAGAATTAAATTATTTATTTAGGAAAAAAAAATATATTAATTGTATATAAATGTCTCCGGTAGTTACGTTATCACCACGACCTTCTACAATGGATGCGGATACAGCCAACCTTTATTTTTTAGTATCGGTTTCAGGTTTTCCGTCTGATATAATTTTTGACACATCTAAAATTATGGCAAATACAGGACCATTAGGTGCGACTGTTTCTTATACAGTACCTGTATCACAATTAGCTAATTTGTCAAATGCACAACCCGTACAAATATCCATCAACGTACCAAATATGCAAGATGGCAAAAGATATTTTGCAATGATTAATCTTTATTCTGCTAACAGCATCACAACATATACCTCTGCACCCGTATCCTTTTTATATACGAATTTCCAGCCTGAGCAATTAAACCCACCACGCTTAATATCAAGTGTTTCAAATGGTGCAACATCTTTGAAAGTTAATGTTAGCAGTTTTGATGTTAATAATAATCATGTCAACGCAAGTAAAATTATTTTTACTTTATCAAATACTAAAGCAATGCTTCCCGAAGTTACTAAAACCTGGTTGAATTACAGTGATAATAGCTTAAACTATCCTCCTGTACAGCAATTTATTTTCGATGATATCCCTGAGGATACAGTTTACCAAGTGAATGCGTTTTTTAGTAACCCTGACCCTAATCATATGATATTAGATAGTATACTATCCAATAGTATCCAAGCATATCCAACCGATCAACCTGACAAACCAACAAATATTAGTGTTTCTTATACTAATCAAGTTGCAAGGGTAACGTTTACTTCATCAGCTGATGCAGATGTTCTACCTATGAAGGGTCTTGTGTTAAACATATCTGGCGAAACTCAATATTACCAGTTTAATTCTAATAGCACATTTACTAAGGTCACAGCGTTTTCAGGTACAAGTAACGTAATGTTACCATTGACCGAATATTCTTTTGATGTTTCACATGTTATTATTCCCAATACAGTATACACTTGTACTTTAACAAAAGAAAACATTAATAGTTTAGGAGTAGAAAGTGACCCCTTTAGAATTTTTACTCCTAAAGATTTAAATAAGGTATCCTATTCATATTCTCCTTTCAGCAGTGGTGTTGTTGATTCACAATACACAGCTCTTAAAAATCAATTTAATTTTGGCGACTTCCCTGGGGCAGCTGATTTTATTACCGATATTGGATTAACAGCATTTGATTTGAGTTTTTCTGAACCTTCAAATGCTCCAGTGCTTACTGAAGAAACTACCTTAGACTATGTAGTTAAACCTAATAGCGCCGTCAACATTAATAAGGGTTTAGTTTTTGCTATCTACACATACATAAAGAATGACCCATTTAGACCAGCACGATACGCATCAGATTTAGGCTTATATGATATAAATAATGCGATTCTAGCGGGTCAGGGGTATGCTTTTGATCAAGTTGGTACTAGTTATATGTATACTGTCATTGACAGATTTAGGGGATTCTTTAACAAAGATGGTACATCAAGTGTTAATCAGAATGGTCCGCTTACAGGTCCAAATAGACAATATAATGGTAAACCAAGTTCTAGTGGATGGGTTGGTTCCAGAACATTTGATAATGCAACAGGTAAATTTGTATATGGAAAACCTAGCATTAGCGATTCTGATAAACGTAACTTTTATTGTGCTATTCCTAGTACTCGTCCTAATTCCAACGCCACATATAATGCAACTTTGTTAACTGCTATTAATGTATATTATGCTTATGAAGAATTTGTAAGTCAATCAAATTATTTGGCATCAAACCTTAGTAAAAAAAATGCATCGGGTATGGGAAGTTATTTATTGAGTAATAGTACATTTTCAGGTACCGATGTTTCATGTGTTTACTTATGGCCACCTGGTCTGCAAGTTGATACGCCTATTACTCCAGAGCTCAAAAATAACGGTCTTTTAGTTTCCACTATGGTAACTGATGTTAGTGTAAATACGTGTATTTCACAATATGACCCATCATTACCAGAACCCCTTACTATACCTCTGCTAGCTAGAGCAGGTGCAGGTTTCATTGCTTTTGCCTTAAATTTACCACTACCATACTATTTTGGTCTATCAATATCAGAATATAACCTAGTTTTAACTGATACTAGTGTTGCTTCATCCGACCCATTGCGCACACAAACATTTAAAATTACTGACTACAGAGATGGATGGAATAATCAAAGATATTTAACAAAGATTGTTACCTCGCAACTTGTTGAACCGCCATTGGATTCTTATGGCTTCGACGCTAGTATTAACATATTACAGACGTTAGGTTTTGATATAAGAAAATTTAAAAGAAGTACCGACGGCAAAGATATAAAAATAATAGTTAGTCATAATTACACTTTGTCAGTTTCTGTACCCCCTGCACTATACACTATGGATTCAACAAACACAACTTATGTACCTTCAGTTAGTAGTTCTGTTACAGGAATGATTCCTTATGGTCCTATAAGTACGCCTGATCCGCCAACTTTATCAGTTCCTCTAGACGCTTCAAGTAATCCTCAGGCAAAGATTACTTTTACGTGGAAACCAATTCCTGATGCGAGTTTGAATTATTCCACATTAGACAGTTATAAGCTTACTTTATTCAATAAAAATGATAATTATGTTGCTAGTATTAATGTAAGTCCTTCCGCTATATATAATGGAGAATATACTTATACATTTGGCAATGGAGACCTTGTAGGAGACCGCAGAGTTAATCTAATAGATGGAGAAATCTATAAAGGACAGGTTCAATGTATTGCAGGTATTGGAACAGACTCTAATCCAAGTACCCGTGTAAGTATAGTGTATAGTCACTATAGTCCAATGGTTGTAAATTTTAATTTAGGCTTGAGTGTTAGTTCAGATTCAAGTATTTACGCTAGTTGGTCAGCACCTAGTGTACTTAATAATTGTCTTATTTCACATTATTCTGTAGTCGTACTAGACACAACCACAGGTACTTCTTATAACTTTAAAACTTCTGCTGTGACAACAGATATTAGCATTCCAGTATCACTCGCTGGTGCGGACCCTTCAACCAATGATACTTTGGTTCCTGCACACACATACTCTGTAACAGTACAAGCGATAACCGTTGTTCATGCTGGTATAGATTCAGACGTAAGTTCACCCACAACAATCTATTATTATCAACCTATTGATGCTCCTACTAATGTAGAATTAGTGGTTGTAGAGAATTATTTCCTACAGGCTACATGGAATCAACCTGTTAGCAATAATGGTAGCACTTTTAGCACTTATCAAATCACGTTAAGTGATGATGACGGTAAGGGTGTCTATTCCGTAAATTTACCTACACCCATTGCTGAATCCACTAGTTCATACGTTTTATCTGGCTTTACAGGAGTAGCTGGAACAAGATATACTGCTACAGTTAAAGCTATAGCGTCCTCAGGAGCGAACTCAAGTTTAAGCAGTAATTCACCATTGGTAACATACTATACACAACTAAACACACCAACCAATGCGACTATGGTACTTGATGGTTCTATATTGTATGCTGACTGGCAGTCACCTTCTGGTCATGCTGGAATAGGGCGTGGATTTGATACTTATGTAATTACCTTATACGAAAACTCAAATTTTAAAGATGCTATTTCTGTCTATAAGAGTAGTCTCAGTACTCCAACAACAACAGGTACCGACTCAAGATATCAGATTCCTGCTAGTTACTTAACCCTTGGAAATTCATACTCTGTGTCTATAGTCGCAAAGAGTAGTAACCCTGCATTTTCTCTTGCTGACTCAAACCCTAGTACCACGACAGTGTCAACATTATATGCTCTACCTATTGACACTCCTACTGATGTTAACTTAGAGGTTCAAGTTGTGTCAGGCAATTATATTATACATGCCACGTGGAGTCCATCTGCTAACTTAAATGGAAGCACTTTTAGCACTTATGAAATCGCATTTTATGATGCTTCAGGTGATGATATCAGTGACTACACTATAACTACAACTTCTACTTCATACGATTTAACACATGTTGCAGAATTACTCCTTGGAACTACATACAATGCTAGAGTTAGAGCAGTAGCATCTCCTGGCTTCTCCTCAGCTTACAGTAATGCTTCAAATTCCGTAGTATACTACGAACAAATAAACACACCAACAAATGTAACCATGGTAGAGGATGGTTCTAGTTTTAATATTGAATGGCAGTCGCCTGCTGGCTACACTGGTGTAGATGTTGATTATTATGAAATTACTTTACGTGATGTAACAATTGATGCTACATATGTTATTTCAATTGCTGAACTTAGTCTTTATGGATTTACAGCAACAACTCCAGGTACTGACACAAGATATAAGATTCCTGCTAGTTACTTAACCTTTGGAAATTCATACACTGTATCAATAGTCGCACAAAGTAGTGCATATCCTCTTGCTAATTCAATCCCTACTGCTACAACAGGCGCATATTTGTATACTGCACTTTTACCTGATCCTTACAATGTAGTTCTTGGACTAGATTTAACTGATACAAATGATGCCAAATTGAATGCCACTTGGGATGTACCTACGAACACTAGTGGTTCTACCTTTAAACATTTTAGCCTTACTCTATACGATATAGACATTGATGTATCTCTAGTAGTAATCACTACTTCTACCAGTAAAACCTTTACATTAGCTGATGGATTAACACTTGGTTCTCATTACACATTATATGTTAAATCTATAGCAGAAACTTATTATGGGTATAATTCATATAATGGTGTTTCAAATACAGTATATTATTATGAACCAATTAGTACTGTCACTAGTATAACTTTATCATCAAACAATGACGGATCATTGACTGCCGATTGGTCTGCACCATCATTAAATGGAAGTACATTAGACTACTATTTAGTCAGCGTGTACGATGATAACGATACTACTACACTCGTGAAAGACCCTGTTGCATTAACAAATAGCTTAAATATTACTGGTTTGACTCTAGGTCACAATTATAGGGTTACTATTCAATCTATCGCTATAAATGGCGCTAACTCATTAACTTCATCACTTAGCGGAAGTGCATTATCATACTGCACACCAAGTTCACCTACTAATGTGTCAGTATCTAATCACAATTTGTCTTTAAATAATAGTGAGTTACTAGTAAATTACTCGGTGCCTACTAATGATGGTAAAGGTAGTACAGACGGAAACAATGTTTCTTACTACACCATAACTTTATATGACGCAAATAACACAACTATAGGTACTTTCACAACTTCAGAATTAAGTTATACTATCACTAAAACCGAACCAAACTTAAATACACCTTTACTACACGGAATGGAATACACTGCAAGTATAACAGCAACAAGTACCCAAAACTTAACTTCTACTCCTAACATTACAAACAAAGCTAAATATGCGGTGTCATTACAAATAATTAGTGCTAGTGTTGGATCTGTGATACACAGTCAACTTAATACCTTTTCCGTTCCCTTAACAGTAAACTTTGCAGCAAATGGCTCTACTCTTTCCTCTGCATTTATAGCAGTTGTTACAGATACTTGCGATTTATTCCAAACTTTCTTAAATGTAACTTCTACATCTTCTCCACATGTTTTTACTATTGACGAAACTCCTGCACGACCATACTCAAATGTATTAGGTGGCTTGGTAGTAATAAGTGATAATCTTGGTTATATATCTTATTACCAGTTTGGTAGCAAAGTAGATAGTGATAATATTGTAGTCCCATCCTTAAATTAAAAAGGTCAACGAGACCCCTTTACTGAAACATGAAAAATAACAAGAACAATATGAACAACACTACAAAAAGGGGATAAGAACATAAGAACAATATTTACATAATAGCCATGTAAAAATATGCGCTTAATATAAATAAAAAATTTATCAGTAAAATAAAAATTTATTGATAAATTTTAATATCGCCTATTAATAAATGCCAACCACTATATTTTTAGGCAACGTTAAATATATGAACCAGTTGATATCTAGAAAGCAAAAAATAATTTCTACCGTTTCGTTAATAAATAATGAAATACGAAGAAGAAATATGCAAAATTTAGCGCGTAGAAATGCAGAAAGACAATATTATGAAAATTTAAATAATTCAAAACCAGTAGCAGACGTAACACCTGTACCAGATGAAACAATCGTAACAACAGATGAAACATTCGTACCAGATGAAACATTCGTAACAGATGAACCAATCGTACCAGAAGATGAAACATTCGTAACAACAGATGAAACAATCGTAACAACAGATGAAACATTCGTACCAGCAGATGAAACATTCGTACCAGATGAACCAATCGTAACAACAGATGAAACATTCGTACCAGCAGATGAAACAATCGTAACAGATGAAACAATCGTAACAGATGAACCAATCGTACCAGAAGATGAAACATTCGTATCAGATGAAACATTCGTAACAGATGAAACAATCGTACCAGAAAATGAAACATTCGTACCAGAAGACACTAGTATTGAAGAAAATTTAAAAACACAATCAATATTAAACTCTATAATTAGTACTAAAAATAAAAATACGGTACCATGTTCACTACTTAAAAAAATAGTTACGGATAATAATAATAATACTAAAACAAGTTCAATACTAAAAAAAATAATTAAAAATTAAATTAATATAAAAAATTATATTTTTATTTAATAATATATAAAATGATATATTATTAAAATCTATAGCACTTGAATGCAAAATAGTTACACTTATTTATGTTATTTATGTTATTTATTTTATTTATTTTATTTTGGCTTATAAAAAATTGATATTATTACATAAAAACAATATAGAAAGATTACTAAAGTTGAAAAGCGCCCTAAATTTTTATCTAAAAATTGCAAATCATTAATATTCAATTTCTTTTTATCAACAAAGTAATAAATATATCTTTCTTCAACTAAAAGGAAAAAAATATTACTAATAAAAATCAGTAAAAATATTGTATTAATATAAATATTAGTCTTATAATACGTAATAATATATAAAATAAAAAACATACTTATAAATGTGAATACATCTCTTATTTTAAAAACATCTTTAAATAAACTAGATTTGTTACTAAGCACTTCATAAACTGGAATTTTAATTTCCATGTACAAGTCCAAACTTTTTTTAATAATAAGGAAACAAAAATAAATGATAAGAATTATATATAAATCTTTTTTTTTATCTGTCATTATAATAATATTAGAGAAAATTTTTATTATATCTTATCAGTCTTTATTATACGCGTATTTTATTTCACTCCTTATCGGGCGTTAATTACTGATTTTACACCTTTTCTCATTTAATCAAATCTTCTCTCACATAATCTAAACATTTTTGGATTTTTCTCCATTCTTTTCTCTCTTCATATAATTTGGAAGACTCTATTGTAAAAGGTTTTCTTACATTATAACCTGATTCAATGAACCATATAAATTCTTTTATTAAATCTTTATTAACTTCTGTCATTTTGGAGAGAGTATATAACATATGAGGATAAGGGTGAAAATCTATTGCCTCAACCAGAATTTCTAAATTTGTATCTATTTTAGCGTAATCAATTGAGTCATACATTGTTTTTATTATTTTTGAGGGATTCTCTCTATAATATTCAATTGAAGTCTTTAACATTTTTATATCTCCTTTCATACCACCATATTCACTGCGATAATAAACGCTTAATAATTCATCGCGATTTTCATAATCTTGAAGTAACTCATGAGAGAAATGTGGAGAATTTTCCTTTTTCTCTCTATAATCAAAATATTCTTTACAATTACAAAGTGAATTTACTATATTTAATAATATATCTATATCCGTTTTACAAAGAGTATAATCTTTATCAGCCATCATTAACCAAACAACAATTGGGTAAGAATCTTGTAGACAAACATCTTCTATATAAATAATTGGTAACCTTCTTAGCAGCTCCATTGGTTTCGTTTGAATAATGGCGAGGGAAGACTGAATAGCAATATCATTTTCACATCTTCTTATTGCTTTTTGAAGATTAGATTTTAGAAGAGGGATTGGAAAATTGACAGTTAATGTTGGAATTTGTATTTCTTTTGGTTTTTGATAACGATAATATAATTTTACGCCTGATTTATTTGCTATAAATGTGTCAGAATCTAGCGGTTTTATTGTAAAAAATGCTTTATAATTTTCTGGATCATAAATAAAGCATTTTTTGTTTCTCTCGTTGTGATTTATTGTAATTTTGAAAAAGGAATCTAGTTTTCTTTGCTGCATTGTAATTTGATTTAATTAAAATTGTATTGTTTAAATCAATTTTTTATTGTTTTTACTTTTAACAAAATAATAAAATTGAGATATTTAATACTAGTTAAATTTAAACTAGAATGTAAATAGAACAAATATAATAAATATAACAAATATAACATGTTAATCTTTGAACGAGATGTTGTTAAAATCGGTATTGATTGTTTTAAATTATTTGAAATCTTTTGTAGTATGTCAAAAGCAATAAACGAGTATTATATTTATGAGTTATTTGCTGCAGATAACCAAATCGTTTTATATACCATTGACAACTCATTGGTTGATATAGAAAATTGTCCTTGTGGATTAATTTATAAAGTTGAAGAAAAAGAAGATGAAATAAGTATTTATATCATGTTTATTGCGACAAAATATAAATATAGGAAAACCGGTTACGCTTCCTTATTTATGAATGAGTTTATTGATTTTATAAAAAGTAAGTATGCAGGTAAAAGTGAAAATATATCCATTATACTGGATTCCATTGAAACAGCAGTAACTTTCTATGAACATTTTGGCTTTAAATGGACCACAACTGAAAAGAAATATGATGAAGTGTTTCATATTGATGAAACAAATGTTAATGAACACTTTATTATGGTTTATAAGATATAATATGGTAAAGGTATAAGTTATAATATAGTAGTGGTAAATGTTACTTTTATGAAGGTGTAAAAAATATGTATTTTTTCTTTTATTTTTATATTATATATGGTAAAATTAGAAGAAACACAAGAAACACAAGAAACACAAGAAACACAAGAAACACAAGAAACAAATATAGTAGATAAAGAAATGGTTAGTTATATCTCTGAGACAAATTATATAAAATTTTTAAATAGGGAAACAGCTCATTTTATGAAAACAAAAATTGAAAATTTATTTGATTTTGATTTTATGTTTATAAAACAAGCATATAATTTACATGACTATAATGATGAAGCAATTATAAATTATATAAAAAAAAATAGTTATATTAATCATATTTTTCATCCAAAACAATTGTATAATTTGTTTAATGACAGAATTCAAGTACTAATTAATGAAGATAACTTGATATATATAAAGTATGATAATATTAATTATAAATTAGATAGTTTTATAAATCACATTGATACATATTCTTATGATGACTTTAAAAAGACAACCATTAAAAAGTTAGAAGATAATGATTTTATAGAAAATAACTTACTAGTATTAATTTATATAGGTTCTGACAAAAACATTGATTATATATTTGAAACATTAATAAATTATTATAGAGTTGAAAGTTTTTCGTTAGCATTTTGTATTAATTATAAATTAGTAGAAGTGATTGTTCCATTAATAAGACAAACTTTTAGTAAAAATTATATAATTTATTCTTCAAATGAATTTGGTAATGATATTACGCCTTCTTTATTAGTATATGATGAAATCATATCTACATATAATTTTAATTATATAATAAAAATACATACAAAAACTGATTTTAAATTATTACATAACGCAGTAGATTTTTTACTTCACGAAAGTTATAGTAAGTTAATTTTGCAAAAGAATAAAAACTCATCTTCTATTGGATTCGCGTATTTGAAAAATAAGGAGGATTTTCATAATAGAACATTGTTTTCAAAATTCAAATATTTAATAAAAAATAATGAATTTGTGCCGGGTACTATGTTTTTAACTGAAAAGCGAATTTTTAGTAACGTTTTAAATTTTTTCAAGGATAATTATAAAATAATATTTTTTCAAAATACATATGATAATAATGGCTTGAATAGACATTGTAGTTATGTTCATTTTATGGAGAGATTATTTGGATATATATGAACTATATAGTATACAGTGTAAACGATATTAAATTATTAAATTTGATAATATTAAATTATCAATAAAATATATATGAGAATTTTAGTGTATGGTTCAAAAGGTTGGATTGGAACGCAGTTTTGTGATTTATTGGTGAAAAAAAACGTTGTTTTTGTAGAGGGTAAATCACGTGTAAATTCTATTGAAGATGTAAATAATGAATTAGAATTGATTCAACCAACTCATGTAGTATCCTTTATTGGTCGCACACATGGTAAAATTGGCGAAAAAGTATATACTACAATAGACTATCTAGAACAGGAAGGTAAGTTAATTGAAAATGTGCGCGATAATTTATTCTCACCTATTATTTTAGCTGATTTATGTAGTAAAAGAAAAATACACTACACCTATTTAGGTACTGGTTGCATTTTTAAATTTGACGCGGAACACCCCTTTGGAAAAGAAGAAAATGGATTTACAGAATCGTCTTTACCAAACTTTTTTGGCTCATCATATTCTGTTGTTAAAGGTTTCACAGATCAATTAATGTCATTATATAAGGATTCTGTTTTGAATTTACGAATTCGTATGCCTATTACTGGAGAGAAAAATGGTCGCAATTTTATTACGAAAATAGTAAACTATGAAAAAGTTTGTTCTGTTCCAAATTCTATGACAGTTCTTCCTGAATTATTACCTTTTGTTTTGGACATGATGGAAAAGGGTACTAATGGAACAATAAATTTAACGAATCCTGGCTTAGTAAGTCATAATGAAATATTGGAAATGTATAAAGAAATAGTAGATCCTTCTTTCAAGTGGAAAAATTTTAGTCAAGAAGAGCAGCGTGCTATTTTGGCAGCAGATAGAAGTAATAATTTTTTGGAAACTACTAAACTAGAGTCATTATATCCACAAATTAAAAATATCAAAGATTCAGTTAGAGAATGTTTAATTGAATACAGACAAAAACTTGATTTGGAATCTGAAAAAAACAATAAAAACAATAAAAACAATAAAGAACACGTAAACTTATTGGTAACAGGTGGTTGTGGTTTTATTGGTTCAAACTTTATTAATTATTATTTTCCTCTGGAAAAAGTGAATAAATTAGTTAACTTAGACGCAATGTACTATTGTGCAAATGAAGAAAATGTAGTAGAACACATTCGCTCTCATGACGGATATATATTGGTAAAAGGAAATTTATGTGACAATGCGTTAGTGTCTAGTGTTTTAAAAAAATATAACATTACTCATGTAATACATTTCGCTGCTCAATCTCATGTACAAAATTCGTTTGAAGATTCTATCAAGTTTACACATGATAATATAGTTGGTACACATACGTTACTAGAATGCTGTAGAAAATATGGAAATATTGAGCGATTCATACATGTTTCTACGGATGAAGTATACGGAGAATCATTGAACGAAGTAAACGAAAAACATAAAACGGAACAATCTATTTTATGTCCTACAAATCCATACGCGGCAACAAAGGCTGGCGCAGAGTTGATAGCACAATCTTATGCGCATTCATATAAAATGCCTATTATAATTACACGTGGTAATAATGTATATGGTCCAAATCAATATCCAGAAAAATTAATACCTTTATTTATTAAACTTTTAAAAGAAGGGAAAAAGGTAACCATTCAAGGAAAAGGAACAAGTGTTAGAGCATTTTTACATGCATACGATACTGCACGTGCGTTTGAGTGTATATTAGAAAAAGGTCTAATCGGTGAAATTTATAATATTGGTTGCGACCAAAATATGGAATACTCAGTAATGGATGTAGCTAAAATACTCATAAAGATGATTAAAGATACAGATGAATATGATGAATGGATTGAATACATTGAAGATAGACCTTATAATGATAAAAGATATTATATAAGTAATCAGAAGTTGAAGAATTTAGGATGGGAAATAAAAGTTAATTTTTTGGATGGGTTATATGATTTATTATTATAATAGATTAAATAATATTACACCGACCGAAAAGAAAAATGAGACAAAATCATAATTCTGTAAAAATTATGTTAGCTACGTTTGATAAAAATAATCTAATTCATAAAATTAGATTATTGTTATTGCTAACATGCTGAAAAATTTATTAAAATAAAAGAAAAAGTAAATATTTATAAATCAATATTTGTTGTAATTGAATATGAAGGCCAAAAAGTTTTTATGGGAGGTTTAAATTTTACTGGATTAGATTAGACATTTTCTTCGTTAGTTTAATTTGAATTTATTTTTTAATATGTTTTTGTCTCATTTTTCTTTTCGGTCGGTGTAATTAAAACTTTTCTTTAGCGTTGCTGTATATATATTTTTTTATTACATTTAAGTTAGCATATCCATGTGTGCTATTTGGCTCCAAAATTGCTTGCTCATTCCATTCATTCCATGCATTAATTAAAATTCTATTATCATAATTTGTATGATATGCTACATTTATATATTTCATTAAAATTTTTGAACAAAAAATTATTATTAATTTTTCCATATTTTCTTCATTAAAATTACTTACATATAAAAATTTAGAATCTTTACGTCTAACAATATTATTCCAGTTAAGTGGTAAACCTAAAATTGAATTTTGCAATTTTGATATATTAATTGATTCATATTTATTAATAATGTCATGGTAATTAACATTCATGCAATTCCAGCCATTATATTTAATTCGTCCACCTTCTTTATAACCATAATTTTTATAATGTTCCCATAATATTTCAATATCATAAGCTAAATGAAATTTAATATCAGAATCATAATATTCATCAATATTTTTTATAAACTCTTCTTTTGATAACATTTCTTTTTTGATAGTATAATTTGAATTCATTGGCTCAAAAATAAAGTTATTTAAATTATTTTGACTAATTATATTTTCATTTTGTGGAAAATTATCATAAAATACAAAAGCTATAGACAATTCTTCTTTTTTTAATCTACTTTCCCAAATTTGTTTCATTTGTTTAAATTGTTTAATAGATAGATGTTCAATATTGTAAATTAAATATATTAATTCTCCTTTTTCATTTCTTTGGTAATTAGGTTTCTTAAAAAAAGGTATTAAATATTCAATTAACTCTTCAAAAGCATCATATGTTTGTTCAAGCATTTTAGTATCATCTCCTTCTTGACCACCACTCCATTTTCTTGTCCAAGGTTCATTTGCCCAACATAAATAAAAATTATATTTTATTTCATTAAGTAAAAAATACTCTAATACTTTATACATTACTTTATGTTTATTTGCAAACCAATAATGATAAATCATAAATGAATTAATCCCATTTGTTTCAGCCATTTCAATTTGTTTTTTTAAAAAACATAAATCTAATTCATAATAACCTATATCATCGTGTGGTTTTAAAATATCAATACTATAATTATTCCCAATTAATTTATTTTCAAATGGTTTTAAAAGTGTCCATTCTGTGAATCCTTTTCCCCAAAAGTTATTATTTTCATGAAATTCGTGAAACTGTGGAAAATATATTGCATCAAATTTAATATTAACCATATCTATAATATTTTTATTAATTAAAAGAAAGTCTAGTTTACATATTTTAGTTACATAATACAAAATTATTCTTTCAATAGCATGTTCTATCATGCCATCTGGATAAATATCTTTGGGATATATACCTTTATTTATAAAATTTATTTTTATACATTCTTCTAACTCATCAAGATTTAATGTGCATGGAATATTGTTGTTCATTAATACTATTTTATTATCGCGTATTGATTTAATCCAATTTTTATCAATAGATGTTGGAAAATTCAACATATTATATATATTATTTATATGTGGTAAAATTGTTTCAATAACTTTATAGTTAATAATATACATATTTCCAGATGTATACGCAAAATCACTAGGAATTTTATCTAAACCGCATAATTTTAAAAATATTTCAATATAATTGCTGTTATATAAATCTATATTATTATTCCAAAGTGTATAATTATTTATTATAATTCCTATATTATTATTATTTTTTAATGTTTGAGATATAATTTTTAAATTTGTTTCTAAACAAAAAGGTTCCATCCAAAGTTTCCTAACTACATTACATTTTTTTGAATGAAGCATCAAAATGTATTCATATTTTATGTTTAAATCATTTAAATATTTAATTGCTTGAATTTTGCCGCCTACATCCATACCTTTATTTTCTATTTTTAAAAATATAAAATCATAATTTGGTATTTTATTCCCTTCACTATAAGTAACAATAACATAAAAATATTTTGAGATGTTGTCTATATATTCGTGATAATATTCAGAAAACTTATTTATATTAAAACAATGCAAATGAGCACATAATTTATTTGAAAAAAATTTAGTAGGCAAGTTTTGTTTTGATATATTATAATCTTCTGGTGTATTTTCATATTTGTACTTTCTATTTTCTATATAACCAGAGTATTCGTAATGGTTTTTTGCTTCCAAATCTGTTAAATGTTGCAAATCTTCATTTAATTCTTTATATTCTTTTGCATGAAAATCTTCTGGTGTATTTTCATATTTGTACTTTCTATTTTCTCTATAACCAGAGTATTCGTAATGGTTTTTTGCTTCCAAATCTGCTAAGTGTTGCAAATCTTCGTTTAATTCTTTATATTCTTTTGGTTCAAAATCTTCTGGTGTATTTTCATATTTATATTTTCTATTTTCTCTATAACCAGAGTATTCGTAATGGTTTTTTGCTTCCAAATCTGCTAAGTGTTGCAAATCTTCGTTTAATTCTTTATATTCTTTTGGTTCAAAATCTTCTGGAATATTTTCATGTTTATATTTTCCATTTTTTTGGGTACTATTTGTTTTCATTATAAAATATAGACAGAAAATATATATATTTTATTTTAATTCATTTCATATTGAAGATGCGCAATTAGAGTCACATTCATCACGCATAACTGCCTCGCAGGGGGGGTTTTAAATGAGAAAAGGTGTAACACATTAAAGACAATTTTACGTCAAATTATAATAATTATTAGTTTGTAATATTTTTTCATATTTATATTTTCTATTTTCTCTATAACCAGAGTATTCGTAATGGTTTTTTGCTTCCAAATCTGTTAAATGTTGCAAATCTTCGTTTAATTCTTTATATTCTTTTGGTTGTAAATCTTCAGGGAGATGTTCATATTTATATTTTCTATTTTCTCTATAACCATAATATTCGTAATGGTTTTTTGCTTCCAAATCTGTTAAATGTTGCAAATCTTCGTTTAATTCTTTATATTCTTTTGGTTCAAAATCTTCTGGTGTATTTTCATATTTATATTTTCTATTTTCTTTGGTATTATTTATAAAGCTAATAAGTTTTAAATCATTTATTTCTGGATCCGTTTTATTGTCATAAAATATTAATAAATCTTTATTTAAGTTTAACACGTCATCTTTATTTAAGTTTAACACGTCATCTTTATTTATATTTATATATGGTTTTATTAAATATGTATAGTGAGATAATATAGATGAAAATATTTCTAAATTATTTTTAATTTCATGTAAGTTATTCATATTGTTTATAATATTATTAAATGTATAACCATCTATATAAACTAAAATATTATAAATATCATCGTAATTTAATAAAGAATATTTTATATTATAATTACAATTATAGTTACTAATATTATGATACAATTTGTCAGGAATTTGTAAAAACCTTTCAATTCTTATATCTATAATTATATCAGGATTAAGCCTGTTAATTAAATCTTTATTAATAAATAAATGATTCCAGTAAAAAAATGTATTTTCAAAATAAAATGATATCAGTTCAAATATTTTATTAAATACACTTGAACCTCCATATATTAAAATTTTTTTTTTTATTATAGCATTTTTATTACACATATATATGGATGGTCTAGTATAACAAAATCTATATTTTATATCAATATCTTTTATTTTATTTATATAATCATTATAGCAAATATTTTCTATTTTTACTATATCTTCATTTAATTTTAAATCTGTTACAAGTTGTTGATTTTCCAAGTTTATTGGGATAGTTAAATCACCCTGAAAATTATGAATAGTTGTTGTTTTTAAAAAATTATCTATTATATTTATTTCATTATCGTTAGCGATAAAAAATTTCATAATTGATTTAGTTAATTTTAATGATCCTTTGTCGTTTATATGTGAATCTGTAATATAGTAATCACTTGAATTCAAATTAACATGGTCAAGTAAATCTACAAAACTTGAAGAATCGTATTTTTGTTTAAGTAAATCTGCAAACCTATATCTTTTATTAATATCATATATTTCTGGTAAATTATCTATAGAAATAATAGACTTATCAGGAATGACAAACATACAAAAATCTTTTTTTTTATTTTGTAAATTTTTAAAATAAAATTCAAAATGTTCTAGATATTTATTTTTATTAGTATCATAGTGGATGTCTACTTCACTTTTTAAGTAAAGGGTCTTGTTTTTACCTATCAATGTTTTCATATAATATACTAAAATAATTTAAATATTTATAATAAAATCATTTATAATTTTCATGTTTAATGTTCCTATATTATTTTTTAATATTTCTTCGCGTATATTATCATTCCCGCTTATAAGTAAGTTTAAATAAGAATAGCTTGGGAAATCACGGAATTCAATAATTATTGTGTCATTATTTAATTCAAATTTGGTAGATTTTTCATCAACGCCATTTGACACTAACCAATCTCGTGTTTCATCTGATTCATCAAGAACTATATCGTCGTCTTCTCTCTTTGGGTTTTCAAAATGTGCAAAATAACTAGAAATAGAATATAACGGGTCACCTGAATACTCCTCTGTTTCTTCTGGATTATCTCTTAATAATTTATGCAATTCTTTTTTCCTATCTCTAACATAAGGAAAATTATAGAGTTGGTTAAAAATCTCTTTTTCTTTACTTATCGGTTTAATAATATTACCAACGATTTCTATAATTTTATCATGTATGTATTTATCATCTTTACCTTTAAATTCGGATGCAAATATATGTCGTATAAGTTTTTTAACTTCCAAATATAAAAAATAATTGTTATGTCTTACTGCAAACGATAAACTTTTTTTAAACAAACTCTCTGCATCATCGTGCTTGTTTTGTAAGTAAGAATTTAAATAAATATATAATTTATACATAATAAGGAAAAAATACATTTTCAATTTTTTTGTATTATCATTATCAGATACAAATAAATATTCACTATTTTGTTTGTCACTATTATAACTTTTAAACATTTTTTTTACTATTTCAAGTGCTTTGTCAACTGCATCCAAATCAAAATTTTCATTACGCATTGTTTGTTCTATTAATTCATTGATACCTTCTATATTTTTATTGGATTTTTCAAGATATTTTTTAACAATTTCTAGTTGCTTGCTTGTATATTCAATGGATAATAGTTTTTTCATTATGCGGAATACATAAGCGATATCACAGCTGAAAGTCATTTGTACAACAATTTTTAAATTTTCATTTATATCGTAATTCTTTATATCATAGATTGAATTATTATAATATACGAGTGTTGTTCCTGGTAAAATGTATACCTGGTTTATTTTTGCATTTTCATATTTGACATATTTATTATCTTCATTTAAATAATATAATTTGCTATTATGTATCGTTTTTAACTTACTTAAATGGTCTTTTAATAAATTCATACTATTATAAAAAGTATTTAAAATAACATTTTTGGAGATTTCTGGTTTGTAATATGTAATAATCCATTCCACATCTGTAAAGGAAGAGCAATTATGTAAGTCCAAATCTGGTTCTCTTATCTTAATATCATATTTTGTTTGTTTTAAATGCTCATTTTTTGGAATACTTAATTTAAAAATAACCTTGTCGCAATCATCGTCTTCCTTATGAACATCAAAAAGGGCTTCTAATTCTTCATTGAATGCGCTATCTTCTGCGGAATCATTTGTGATTTTGAATTTGAGCTCTGGTGTATCAATAATATTAGTATATTCATTTTCATCAAAGTATCCGTATTCTAAATCAATATTTGTTAGTGCTGAATTTACCAATACTTCTCTCTTTTTGTATTTTTCAACTGTAAATTTTATGAGATCAGTTGTTTCAATTTCAAAACCAATGCTTTTTATATGACGAAATATACTATATCTGTTTATATCGCCAGCAAGATTGTCTCTATGTTTTCTGGTTAATTTGGAATGTAAAGTTCTTTTTGATCTTGTAGTATGTTTTGTCATTTATATATATATATTTACAAGTATAATAAAAATACAAAAATATATATATAAAATATATGAGTGGCACACAAGATTTAGAAAGTTATGCAAAACCAGAAACAGCACTAGCATCAGCACCAGAAGAAACAGCACTAGCCCCAGCTCCAAAAGAAACAGCACTAGCACTAGCTCCAGAAGAAACAGCACTATCACCAGAATTAGGTGAATTATTAACTAAAATAAATTCTGATATTATTGAAAAAGAATATTTTCCAGATAGATATTTTAAGGTTTCGGCATACATAATAAGTGAAAGAGTGTATGAGTTATTAAATAATATGTTGAATATGAGCTTAGTAAATTGTTATAGGGTTCAATCTGCCAATCCTTGTCCTAGTTATAGAGATATAATTGGGACAATCAGGAGGGCTGATACAGTGGCTTACCCTGATGCAGCAGAAAAAATAGTATATTTATTTGGCGGTTGTGTTAGAGATTTAGTTTTTAATAAGTTTACTACTTATGACAAAATAAATGACATTGATATTAATTATACTGCAAACTATTATAATGTAGTAGATAGTTTATTTAAAACATATCCAACATTAATAATTTCTAAAAGTGAAACCACTAAATATATTGTAGTTGGAAACAATAAAACAGTCAACAGCGAATATTTGGAGGGATTTGTTATTAATAGACACACATATACACCAAGAGAAATGGAATGTAGATGTAATTCTTTGTCTATATATATTCCTAATTCACCAGTTGATAAATATTATCTTGTTGACCCTTTTAATGGTGAAGGATTATTTGATGCTGAAAATAAAATTTATCACGCTCCTATATTAAATAAAGACATTGCTAAGAATGAATTGTGGGATGATTGGGTTTCAAGTCCTAATAATTATAAATTATTTTTTAGGATGATAAAGTTTAAAGCAAGAGGTTATAGTATTGATATTAAAACTAGTATTACAATTTTAAATTTTTGGAAGGACAAAACAAAAAAAAGTTGGTCAGAAATATGGAAGTATTTAAATCAAGCTAATAGTGATACATATTTTAACACATATTTAAAAGACATTTTTCAGAAAATAGAGGCTTCTCCTATAAAAGCTGAATTAAAAATAAATTATGAAGATTTTATAAAATTATTAATTAGTAAAGGCGTAATACCTGTTAAGGAAGCTAGTTCACCTGTTCAAGAAGATTTTGAAGCAAAAGCAAAAGAAGATTTTGAAGCAAAAGCAAAAGAAGATTTTGAAGCAAAAGCAAAAAACAAATATTATGCGGGTAGATTTGCTCACTTAGATGTTTTGGTTCCAGATTTAGAGTATTTAATAGCGCAAAAGGAAAGATATATTAGTTCTGATCCTCATGAGATAAGTAGAATAGATTCTCAAATAGCTGAAATTAAAACAAAAATTGAAGAGAAACTTACTCCTGGAACTGATGAAATTACAAATTATCCTACATTATATGATGCATTAAATAAAAGAAACACCGATCTCACAATGAGAGCTAACGCAGCTATAGATGCAGCTAAAAAAGAAGCTGCGCAGTTAGAAGAGGACCAAAGAGACGCAAACAAACTAGCTACAAAGTTAGCTAAAGAATTTGACCAATATGTAAAGAGTATGTCCCAACCCCCACCTGTAACTGACCGTATACAAATTTTTGATGAATTTTTTGACGACCGTACACAAATTTTTGATGAATTTTTTGAAAGCAAGAGAAAAAAATTTGGATACGAGAGAGGCGAAAATTATCAAGAAGAAATGGTAAAGTCAGTAAAGGAAAAACTACTAAAAAAACAACAAGTAATAAAGTTTATTACATCCCCAACTGGTGGTAGTAAAAAAAACAAAACACATAAAAACAAAACATATAGAAACAAAACATATAGAAACAAAAGACATAGAACCAAAACACATAGAAACAAAAGACATAGAACCAAAACACATAGAACCAAAACACATAGAACCAAAACACATAAAAACAAAATATATTAAAAATAAATTTAACTCCTAACTTTGTTATGTAAATATGTGATTTATCTACAATAATGAAGGAAAATTCTAGAAAAAGGGTTAAAAAATTGTCCATAAACTCAATGTTCCAAAAAACACTGTTTTTTTTGGGGTAAAGTTTTTTTGAAAAGTCAAAAATGGACAAAAATAAATGTCCAAAAATGGGAATTTCAAAATTGAACATGGGAAAAATACAATTGTGTGACCATAATTGAATTTTTTGGTGTGGTGACAGAAAAAATAATTTTAACTTTGTTACGATAAATTTTAAAATTATTGTGCGGAAAAGGATTTAGGAATATAATATTCAACCATATTAAGGATAGTAATGGATAGTAAAAAGTTGCTCAAAGTTGCTCAAGAATATATATGTTTAAATTGTGACTATAATACATGTAAAAAAAGTAGTTATATGAAACATTTGACAACCGATAAACATAAAAATGCTGAAAATGGTAGTAAAATGGTAGAAAATGATAGTGCTAAGTTGCCGGAAGTTGCTGACTACACATGTGAATGCGGTAAAACATATAAATACGATAGTGGTTATTATAGACACAAAAAGAAATGCAAAGAATCTATTAAATATGATGATGAACTATCTAATAAAGAATTAATAATAATGCTGCTAAAGCAAAATTCGCAATTAATAGAACAAAATGTAGAGCTAACAAAGAATGGAATAACGAATACAAATAATAGTCATAATACAAATACTAATTCGCATAATAAGACATTTAATTTACAATTCTTTTTAAATGAGACCTGTAAAGATGCCATGAATATTATGGATTTTGTTAATTCTATACAGTTGCAACTCAGTGATTTGGAGAGTGTAGGAAAGCTTGGTTTTGTAGAAGGTATTTCAAATATTATCACAACAAACCTAAAAGCATTAGATGTTACACAGCGTCCTGTTCATTGCACTGACAATAAGAGAGAAACGATTTATGTAAAAGATGAGAATAAATGGGAAAAAGAAGATGATCAAAAGAACAAGATAAGAAAAGCGATCAAAAAAATAGCTACTAAAAACCTGTGTTTAATTCCCAAATTTAAAGAGGCACATCCTGATTGTAGCAGATCATCTTCTAGATTCTCAGATCAATACAACAAGATAATTATAGAAGCTTGTGGAGGGTCAGGAAACAATGATACAGAGAAAGAAGATAAAATAATTAGGAACATAGCAAAAACGGTAACGATAAACAAAAATTAGTGGCGGCGATACTTTCTGGTTTTTCTAGACTTTCTGGTTTTTCTAGACTTTCTGGTTTTTCTAGATTTTCTTTTATGTTTGCCACCCTTAGCAGTAGAATTCATAGCTGAACTTTCAGATGTTGCCCCTAATAACTCAGCGATTTTAGGGTCTTTCCCTTTAGATAAACGCATCGGAGTATTTCCAGCTGGGTTTTGGGCATGTTTATTTGCCCCATATTCAAGTAATAATTCCACCATATCTGGGTTATTTCTAATTACAGCTAAATGTAGTGGAGTATTCCCTTTATCCCCAAATTTACTCTTAATAAATTCATTTTTATTAAACATACTGCTAAGTTTTACTCTTTCATTTACATCTGCCCCACTTTCAAGTAACGCTTTTGCGGCATCTACGTCATTTTTGCTTACAGCTGTGATTAGCTTAACGTATTGTTCATTAGAAGAACTCATATTATATATATTATTAAATATAATATTTTAAACGAAAGCATATTTTAAAAGAATTTAAAACTATTTAATGAAATATAAAATATATGTCATTAAAGATCGTAAAACTAACTATACCAGAAGAAAGTATTTTACATATTGGCGATTTCTCTCCAGAAGAGAATTATCAAATGTTAAAAATAGGTAGCCAATGTTTATTAGAAGGCCGTAAAGCGGTTGCAGGGTTGACACAAAAAGAGATTCATCAAAAGATAAAGAATGAATCTAAGGATGAAATACAGAGGCTAGAGATGAATATAATGGTAGAAAAAGAGTTACGGGCAAAAATGGAAGAGAGAATATCTGCAATGTATGATACACAAGTGTCTCAAATGAAGAAACAAATAGAACTTCTCTCTACACAGATAAAAACATATGAGTTAGAAAGCAAGGATTTGGTTAAAAAGGAAGTTGATAAGGCGAAAGAAAAGTATGATCTATTATTACAAGAAAAAGATAGACAGAACCAATTAAACAGAGAAGTATTTGACAAGGCGATCCAATTGACACATAAAAGCACATCTCATAAAGGTTCAGATGGAGAGAAAACGTTCAGCGAATATGCGGAAACCTTTCAAGACTTCAAGGGTTTTGAAATCATTGATAAGCATACTCAAGGTGGTCAAGGGGATTTTCATTTGCATTTTGAAGAATTTGATGTATTAGTGGATGCAAAGAATTATAAAAAGAAGGTTCCAGTGGATCAAAGAGAGAAGATCAAGAAGGATCTATTGAAGAATGACCATCTCCATTTTGCTTGGTTGGTTTCTCTCAACACTTGTATTGAGAAATACGATAAATCGCCAATAATGTATGAATGGGTGAATACTAGACAATGTATAGTACATATCAATAATCTCTCTAGCTTTGAAGATCCAAAGAAAATTTTGAGAATAGTTTGGTTTACATGTAAGGAATTATATAGATTTATTGATGATGTAAATTTTGATGAAACAGAACTAACAGAACTTAGAGAGAATAATTTTAAAATGATGGATAAAGTGCGAAATATTCGCAAGACAATCAGAGAGATCAATACTTCTATGAATGCGACGCGAAATTTGATTCAAGTGATGGACGATGAATTACGGGGGATATTGGAGGCTGAAACGAACGAAATAGTGGCTTCCAACTTTTCTCTCTTTGATGATTGGTGGGATTTAAATTTGGAAGTATCTAATGATGAATCATTGGTTGCGTCTACCGATTTATGGACTAGGTTCAAACAAGAAAATAAATTGTTGATAAGCGAGATGAACATAACAGGAGATAAATTTAAACAATACATTAAAACAAAGGTGCCTCTATCTAGTATTATTTTGCGAAACAAAAACGCGAACGCGGCATTTGATGTAAAAGGGTTAAAAATGAAGGAGCCAAAAGAGGCGGCTGTAGAAGCAATTACGGAATTAGAATTAGATGAAGAGGTTTTGAAAAAAAAGAAGGTTATAAAGAAGGCAAAATGAAATTTATTATGTTATTAAAATATGTATTTTAACCAATATACAATCCAAATTTAACTACAAAATCAATCATGTTTTCAGTTCCCATAGAATGATTACAAGAAAAGCAAATAGGTCTAAGGTTATTAATTTCATGAGTTCCTCCATTTTTTTCACTTTGAACATGTCCAACTTCAAAATTTGTATTAGAAATAGTAACTTTTTTACAACATAAACATTTATGTTTTATAATATCTTCGCCTATATAGTGGTTCCATACAATAATTCTCACATTTTTTGGAATACTTTGTTTCTTTTTTTTTGCTTCCTTTTTTTCTTCTTCCTTTTTATTTCTCTCTTCTTCTTCTTTAAGTAATCGTTCTTCTTCTTCCTTTTTCTTTTTTTCTTCCTCTATTTTTTTTGCTTCTTCCCTTAACTTTGTCTCTATTTCTAGTTTTTGTTTTTCAAGTTGCTCAATTAAACTAATTGGTTGAGTATTAACTATAGTTTCTTCTTTGTCGGTTTCATTTCCGTTTTGAACTTCAACTAATCTAAATATCATATTTGAAGAATAATGTAATAATATTTGATAAATCATTTCATCTTTTTTTGAATCAGCAACTCTTTTTATTCCAGATTGTTTGCGAATAGTTTTTAACTCATTAACTTTTTTCTCTCTTAAAATAGGAATTAACTTTAAAAATTCAGATTCTAAAACGGGTATAAGTTCAGGTTTTTTTAGTTTTGAAAATCCAGAAATTCCTAATTCTTTGCATTTATCTTTCAAAAGATCAGTATTTAACTTATTTAAATCGGTACTAAGTTTCATTTTGATTTCGCTAATTTTATCTTCAATATCTAAAGATGAAATAGTATTACTACTATTTAAGTCTGTAATGTCTGATACTACAGACAAATTATCAAAATTGTTGTCTTGAATAGACGGTTCCATTGTTTATTTGAATTACTAATAAGTATTTAATATGTTTTCAATTTTTTTATAAATAACTAGAGATAAATATTTGAAAGGCATTTGGTTGTACCAGCGCCAATAGTATCACTATGACATATATGAGTGGGCATTTAAAATTTTACAAGTGGCTTTTGATGACAAATTTATTGTAATATTTGTAATCAAAATGTGATGTTTATTTAGTTAAAAAAGATATAATATATAATATAAGCAGATGTTATAAATTGTACACTAGTATTTATATCTTGAAATCTATCAATAGGTTCTATTTGTTTTGATTCAGGATAATAAATAGTTAAATACACAAAATAAAATCGTATAAAAGACATAATCAGTATATAAATTAAAACTGTAGATATTAAGTCTGCTTGAACTGGTTTTATAGAGAAAAAAAGGAATATAATTATTACACGTAATAATGCAAACATTGGTAGTATAAACTTCTGTATAATAGGTTGGATATTTAAACCTAAATTTTTATCTAATGCAAACAAACGTTTGTCAAATAATACAAAAATAACAGTTCTTGCAAAAACTATAACTGATAGTATTATAAGTAACGTAAGTAAAAGGTTAGTGTCTCTATTTGAATCCATTATATATATATATAAATTATGTATAAAAAATATTAATATATTTTTTATGGGAAAAATACATATTTAATAATATAAAACGATGATAAGAGTATTAAAACAGTATTAACATCTTGAATTTTGTCAAGTTGCATTCTTGCTTCTGAATGTGGATGATTTATATATAGATATTCAAGATAAAATCTTTGCAATGAAGAAAATGCTAGATACATTAAAACAATAGTTAAAATATCCTTGCGAATTCCTCTATTAGTGAGAATAATGGTTGCTAGTGCTACGCGAATAATAGCAAATATTAATAATACAATATCTAAAAGCTTTGTAATATCAATTCCCATTTCTTCATTAAAAAACAAGATATTTTCACTAAAGACCATATAAACGACGCTTCTTGTAAAAGTAAGAAAACCTAATATAATAAGAAATACAAGTAAAGCATGAGAATCCTTTTGCATATATATATTAATTATTGAAAAAAATTATTGAAAATGGTGTGAATTTGTTTAACAAATTTTCAAATGCAAAGGTTTACGCA
>Ga0214921_10002073_pt1 | contig 33160 bp, 28 predicted proteins | sample LL1505_MetaG_FD_177992 | JGI IMG/M metagenome (GOLD analysis project Ga0214921, IMG submission 177992) | Freshwater microbial communities from Lake Lanier, Atlanta, Georgia, United States - LL-1505 | ecosystem: Environmental > Aquatic > Freshwater > Lake | place: USA: Georgia | collected... | reverse complement strand
CCCAGCGATATGACGACTGCCGCAATCATGATGCGCACATCGTCGACCATGCCCACGGCGGTGATGATGGAGTCGAGCGAAAAGACCAAATCGATGAGGATGATTTGCAAAATGATGGCCATCAGGTTCGCTTTGGCATTCACACTCGCTGGCGCCTCGTCGCCTTCCAGCGAATGGTGAATTTCACCGGTACTTTTCCAAATGAGGAACAAACCACCCGCCAGCAATATCAGGTCTCGACCAGAAAAGGGTTGACTCAACACCGTGAAAATGGGTTCGACCAAACCAATGATCACTGAAAGTAAAAGCAGCAAACCGATGCGCATGAACATCGCCATGAACAAACCAATGCGACGCGCCATTTCCTGCTGCGCCTTTGGCAGTTTGCTCACCAAGATCGAAATGAAAATAATATTGTCGATACCCAGTACCAACTCCAGCACGGTCAAGGTGGCCAATGCCACCCACATATGGGGGTCTGTTAGGAGTTCCATGAGGGGATGTAATTTTTTCTCATAGTTGAACAAAACTTGCGTTAATGGCTGCGGACGATTATTTCAGAGACGAAGCCGTATTTTGGCAGTCCTTCAAACGGCGCAGGCGCAGCACCAACCAGATACGGCGAATCAACACATAGGTGAGCCACACAGCCCAGCCAGAAAACACCACATCGCTGAAAAAATGACCGCCTTGGGCGACCCTGACTGCGCCTATGCCTGCACCAGCAACCAGACCCATCAGCAAGAATTTTTGACGACGCTGCCAACCCGCCCACATGCCCCAAGCCATCAAGCTGAATCCACTGGCTGCATGACCGCTGACAAAGCTGCAGTTGACATTGCAGTGTGTGCTCCATTGAAAAGCGGGGACAAAAGGTTTGTCAGCGCCGAACAGTTGCAATTGCTCGGGGCGAGGACGCCCCACGTTGTTTTTCAACCCCCAGTCCACCACCACACCCAAGCCCACTACCGCCATGAGTACCCATGCAAGCAGACGTCTTTGCAAACCCAGCCTTTGAGCTTGTGGGCGTATCTTTAGATACAACAAACCCAAACAGCACAGTACGAACGCCGCTCGGCCCACCCATGGCGTGGCCACATAAATCGCATGCACCCAAGGCAGCTTGTTGGCTGGAAAGGTGGCACTTGGCATGTCAAAAAATGCCAAGGAAACCTGCAGATCAAGCGTTGGCCACAGCGTGAACAACAGCAACGACAAAGCCAAACCCGTGCCGCCTAGCCAATACTCGCGTTGACGGGCTTTCAAGATTGAGGCTCCTTCAATAGCCACAAAAACAGCGGTCGTCCAGCGGGGGCAGGATCGGACAAAAGCTCAACCCGCTTGTAACGCTCACGCATAAAACCAGGTAACTCTCCCATCACCAACAGCAAAACCGGACCTTGGTGTTGGGCGGGGTCAAAACGGTAAAGTAAATCGTAATGGTGCAAAGGGTAGGGTGTTTGTTGCCAACTCAATGCCATGACTTTCTGTTCTCGCCAAGCATAGGCAGCGTGAATGATGAGTGTGCGGTCAAGGGCGACCAATATTGCGTCAGGGTGGGACGCCACCAAGGGCTGAAGCAGCTTTAAGGCTTCTTCCCAACCCCTCGCACGGCCCCACAAGTCCCATTTGGATGTTTTGACAGGCAAGCCCAAACGATCTCGCCAATCTCCCCCCAACGACAAAGCCGTTGAGAAAAAACTGGCTACGAGAAGCACCGCCAATGGCTTACGCCAGTGCCAGGGTGCTGCTCGCGCCCCCAACAACCAGCCCAATGCCACAGAGGCGCCTAGCAAGGCGGGTGCTGGCCAATTGATTTGAGCCGTGCCTTGAATGGCTTGCAGGCCCCCAATGGCCCATAAAGGCCAACTGCCATGCCAAGCCCATAAGGCAGGGCGGGTGGAAAAGCTCAGTGGTTTGCTGGCTGGCTTGATCCATAGTCGCATGACCACCAGCACAGATACCCAGAGAAAAACAGGACCTGCCAACAAGGCCTGCGAGCCAAGGTATTCAACAAGGCGGGGCAACAATTTGGCAAAGAACGAGCCAGAGGAAGCGCTGCCGCCAGACAATAAATCGGCGGTGTGTTTCAGGGTGGGCCAATCGTGGGCGTGGTTCCAAGCCAGATGCGGTAACAAAGCCAAGGCGGCCAAACCAGCAGCCAACACCATGCCTTTGCTAACAGCAACGCTTCTGTGGCCAAACCACCACCACACCACCCAACTCGCCAAAACGGCTGACATGGTGTACTTGGACAACACACCCAAGGCCAGCACAGCGCCTACCCATAGCCATCGTGACCAGCGTAAGGGATGCGCCATTGCGCGCCAGACCAGCCACAGTTGCAAGGACCAAAACAGCACCAGCGGACCATCGGTGGTGGCCACTTGTCCCAGCACGCCACTTGCCAAGCTACTGGCAAACAGCACAGCAGCCCAAGCGCCCACAGCATGAGGAGATGCCAGAGGCTGTTGACTGTCGCGCTGCATTTCCCAACCCAAACGCCAAAGCACCAAAGGCACCACTGCCCAACACAGTTGCACCAACCAGCGCACACCGGTTGTCGCGTCGCCTGCCACCCAAACCGACAACTTGATCAAGAACGGTAACAACGGGGGCTTGGAGTAATAACCCCAAGCCAGCTCCCGGCTCCATTCCCAGTACTGCGCTTCATCGACAAACAAGCCAGCGCCGCTGTGAGAGGCAGTGAACAAGCGTAGCAGCCATAACCCGGGCAGCAGCAGAATCAGCATTCCCCATGCTTGCCAGCACCAAGGTGAGGACGTTTTGGAAGAAGGATGAGGTTCAGTCATGGCAAAGCTTTAGGGGGCTGCCCATTTTCAAGGGGGAAGTTTGGACCCTGCAGGTCTGAGAACCAATGCAAAACCTCGTTCGCTGGCAACCACAGTCCAGTCCTCAGGCCAGTAAGGTTGATCGGTGCGAACTAAGGCCAACTCGCCTTCTTGTGGCGCACGCCGTGGCGCAGGGCTTTGCCGGTAAAGAGCAAAAGAAGGGAAATGCACGCCCCACTGCACCGCCGGTTGACTTAAGGCCTTTGCGGCCAAACCATGCACCGGTCCTTGCAAGGTCTGGCTCCACCAAGGCAGCACGCCCAAGGCCAACACAGCGCTCCCCCCCATGGCCAGCAAACCAAAGCGCGGCAACTGAAGCGGTGCAGGTAAAAACCGACTGGAAACCAACCAAACAACTTGCACCATCAACACCGCAGCGCTGATGGAACGCAAAAAGTGGGGAGCGTTAGAAGTTTGTATCAAGCTGCGGTAAAGACTGTCGCCTATCCACTCGGGGTGGTCACGCAAGACCGCAGGGAGCGTCAGCAGCAGTGCCATCCAAGCCGTCAACAAAACCGCACATGCCCACCACCAACGGTTGCTGGCATGCAGACCAGCATAGGTCAACAAGAGCACCACGCCTGGCGCTGCATACAGCACATAGTGGGGCAACTTGGTCGCTGACAAGGAAAAAAATACCACCACAAAACCCGCCCATAGCAAGGCAAACCGCAAGATTGGGGTCTGCCACAGTGGTTTCCAACGCATTCCCACATTGAGAACCAGTGGCGTCCAAGGCATCCACAGCAAAGGCAAGACCAACACAAAATAAAGCCAACCACCGCTATGACCTTCCATGGGGGCGCTGAAGCGGTCCAAGTTATGGCGCAGGAAAAAACCTTGAATGAATGCGTCTCCGTGGCGTAACCACGCATAGATATACCAAGGCCCTGCCACCGCACCAAAGATGAGCCAAGACCAGCCATCGCGCAGGGTTCTCAGCACCAAACCTGGCGCAGTTCCCCACCATTGCCAAAGCAGCAGAACGACCGCTGGAATCAGCACAGCCACTGGCCCCTTGGTGAGTACCCCCAAGGCCATCCACAAAGCCAAACGCCGAAGTGCTTGACGGTCGTTGTTGCAGAGGTAGCGCCAAAGGTCCAAGGCTGAGAGCATCAACCACAGACCCAGCAATGCATCTGCCGTGGCGGTGCGTGCCATGGCCCAAGGCCCCAAACTGCTGGCAAAGACCATGGCAGCCAGCATGGCAGCACGCGACCCCCAAGCTTGGTAGGCAGTGAGTCCCAGCGCCAAACAAGCAACCCAAGCGGCCAGCGCAGAAGGCAGTCGCAAGGCAAATTCGTTGACGCCGAAAACCTTCACGCTGAGGGCTTGTAGCCAATACACACCTATGGGTTTGTCAAATCGGTCAGTGCCATTGAGGGTGGTGTGGCCCCAATCGCCACTGACCACCATCTCCCGGGTGGCTTCGGAAAAAGCGCCTTCGTCCACATCAAACAACAGGCTTTGGCCTAGGCCCAGTAAAAAATAGCCTAGCAATAAAAAGGCGGCTACAAACGTCCAGCTGCGACTGACGGGTGCTTCAGACCCGGCCATGCCAGCCCTCGTTGTGTTGAGGGGTAGGCGCATCCACCAAATGGTAGGCCTGTGCTTTGCCGCCTTCATAGTAGGTGCGCATCAGCAACTCTCCCAAGACACCGGTGGTGAGGAACTGCAAGCCGCCCAGCACACAGAAAAAACCGACAAACATCAGGGGACGTGTGCCGATGGATTCGCCCATGAATTTCAGTGCCATCAAATACACCAAGATGCCCATACCCACCGACAGCACGGCCAAGCCAATGCCGCCAAAAAAGTGACCAGGACGTGTACCAAAGCGCAAAAAATAGTGGATGGACAACAAGTCCACGATCACCCTCAGGGTGCGTGAAATGCCGTATTTGGATTGGCCCTTGGTGCGTGCGTGGTGACGCACCGGCATCTCGGCCATGCGCTCCGCTGAGGTGACGGTGGAGAGCCAAGCCGGAATAAATCGGTGCATCTCGCCATACAGGCGAATCTTGCGCAGCACTGGTGCGCGAAAGGCTTTCAAGCTGCAGCCCAAGTCTTTGAAGTTCAAGCCGCTGACTTTGCGAATCAGGCGGTTAGCAAAGAAAGAAGGGATTTTGCGCAAGAAAAAACCATCTTGGCGGTTTTGCCGCCAGCCTGCCACGATGTCTTTGTCCTCAACCAGCAGTTGTTCCACCAGCATGGGGATGTCACGTGGGTCGTTTTGTAAGTCGCCGTCCATGGTGACGATGACGTCGCCTCGGGCGCAATCGATGCCCGCTTGCATGGCGGCGGTTTGGCGGAAATTGCGTTGCAGACGCAAAGCGCGGATATGTGGCCCCACCTCGGCAGCGTGTTGGCTTAAGCGAAACCAGGTGCCGTCAGTGCTGCCGTCATCGATGATGACCAACTCCCAAGGCCAAGGGTAGTCGCTGAGCGCAGCTTGCACCGCATCGATCAAGTCGGCGGCAAGTTCAACTTCGTTGTACATAGGCACCACCACTGACAAACGGTGGGCAGGAATTCGGTTGGGTATGGTCGTGAGAGTCATTTAGCTATTGTCGCCATTCGCAAGGGCGGGTGGTGGCCAGCGTAAAACTGACCATGCCAGCAAGGCCGAACCCAAGGATATCGCCAGACAAAAAACATGGACCAGCAAGGCGGCAGCGGGTAATTGGGCGGCCACATCGGCATCTTTGATGCCAGCAGCCAACCAAACCCCTGCCTCGTAAGTACCCAGTCCTGCAGGACCTTGCAAGGGCAACAAACCCGCCCACTCACCGCCCAATGCGCCTTGAAAAGCGGCTTTGATGGGAATCGCTAAAAGTGAAGACAGCAAGAGGGCTACCACGCACAACTTGCAGACCCAGTTGCCAAGCGACAGCAGCCATGCGCTGCGTGGGGCTCTGCGGTGCAGTAGCTTGCGTAATACCCGTGCCCATGCGCTGCGACGATTAAGCAGCCAAAGCCAATAATGGGCTGGCAACATGACCAAGCCCAAAAGTATGCAGCTGCAAAGTACTGGCCAGCCCCAATGCAAATCAGGCCACAACCACACCAACAGCAAGCCCAAAATACCTGTATCTTGAATGCGCAGCCACATCAAACTTCTCAATGATTGACCCAAAGGTGCAGCGAAAACCTGCTTGACCAGCAAGGGGTAACCCGCTTCGCCCGCTCTGAAAGGCAAGACCAGCACCGCTGCGTTGTGCAACAGCACCAAGCGGATGGCAGTCAGTAAAGAGACTGGCCTGCGCCAATGCCACTCTTGTTGCACCCGACGACCGCGCAACACAAAACTCATCAACCACAGAAACGTGCAAGCCAGCCATAACCATGCAGGCAACCGCGCCGCGCTTTGCATCAGGCCACCGACATCTACATGGCGCAGCAGCCAAAACAGCAACAAAGCCCCTAGGCTCCAACCTAGCATCAACTTTGACCATTTTTTCAGTAGGTGCAGCGAAGTCATCCCTGTGACCTTTGGTGTCGCAGTCCCAAGTAACGGCTAACGGCGCTGAGCAATCCGATGACCGCAACCAAGCCCATGGCGATCTTGGCGGCAATTTCTGGCGGCGCGGTGACTATCACATAGATGACCAAGCCTATTTCCAAAATGAGCAACAGCCAAGCGCCAAAACGCGCTGACAAATAAGGTGTCCATGCCCACCACCATTCCCAGCGTTGCGCCAACCATGCGATCCATATGCCAAGCCCTAGGCCTGCAATCACATCCGCTGGCCAATGGGCTCCCACCACCACCCTAGAGAAGGCCACCAACAAGCCACCTAAAATCAGGAGGAGCAGCAAGGCTTTGCGGCGCAACAGTGAGGGGTACATGAGCACGATCAGGCAGACCAAGGTTGACGCCGCCAAGGCGTGTCCAGAAGGCATGGAGTTGGCTGATATGGGCGGGTTGCCCATCGGGTTGAGCAGTGTGGGGTCTAAGCTCGACAAAGGCCTCTGTACTGAGAACCATGCCTTAAGGGCAGGCGAGACCACTGAACCGATCAAGAACCCTTTGATGGCCAAAGCCGACCCTTGGCGGGTCGATCTGCCCACCGCCAGCAACAAGAGAAATACCAGCGCAGCGTCGCCCCCTTGGGTGAGAAAAATCCAAAGCCATGCAGGTCCCATAGCAGTAGCGTGTACCGCCAGCATGGCTTCACGGTTCCAATCTGAGCGCCAAAGTGCCCAAGCCAACAGTAACAAAAGTGTGGCCAAAGCCAGTGCGATCGACTGGCTTCTTGCTGACACCCGCGGGATTGAGCTAAACAGCGGGCGCATGACGGTAACGAGCTTTATCAAACAATGAATACCAACGATTGAATGACATGAGCAAAAAAGTATTGGTGACAGGTGTGGCGGGCTTCATAGGCTCACACTTGGTGAAAAGCCTGCACGCCTTGGGCTACGACGTGGCCGGCTGCGACAAAGTTGACCCGGCCACCGGTATAGGTGGGGCCGCTGATACAGCAGACCCGCTGTTGGCACGTTTGCGCAAAGAACGTCTTTGGGGATGTGTCACCCAAAAAGGTGTGAAGTATTTTCAAATTGATATAGGGCAAACAGATGCCTTTGCTTCAGTGGTGGCGCAGTGGCAACCCGACACGGTGGTGCATCTGGCAGCGCAGGCAGGTGTCAGGCATTCGATGCAAGCGCCCATGGATTTTGTCACACCCAATCTGGTGGGTTTCGCCCATGTGCTGGATGCCTGTCACTGTCATCAGGTGCCGCAACTCTTGTACGCCAGCTCCTCCAGCGTTTACGGCATGCGCAGCCAAGTCCCTTTCCTAGAAACCGACCGTACCGACCAACCTCAGTCGTTTTATGCTGCCACCAAAATGGCCAATGAACTGATGGCCTATGCCTATCACTCGCAGTACGGCATGGCATCGTTGGGCATGCGGTTTTTTACCGTCTATGGACCTTGGGGGCGAACCGACATGGCGCCATTTTTGTTTGCCCAAAATATTCGCCGAGGTCTGCCCATCAAGGTCTTTGGCGAGGGCAAGCTGCGCCGCGACTTCACCTATGTGGATGACATTGTGGAGGCCATCGAGGGTTTGGTCGCTAGTCCCCAGTTGGTGCAAGCGGCCCAGATTGTGAATATGGGTCATCAGCGCCCGGTTGTAGTCAATGCCTTCATTGACTTGCTGGCAGGCCATTTGAAGCGTCAACCCATCATCGAGTACGCCCCCATGCAGGTAGCCGATGTACCCTTGACCTGTGCCAGTGAAGATCGCTTGGTGGGCATGCTGGGAAGCTGGCGCGAGACCCCTTTGGATGTCGGTCTGGAACGTTTTGTGAAATGGTTAGAGGCATGGGACCCCATGACCTGAAATTACCCCTAGACTAGCCAGCAGACCCTAATTTATCCAACTTTTTCCAGGACCCACCATGAAGAACCCATCATTTTCAAAACGTTTGCTGTGCATGCTAGGTCTTTCACTGGCGCTGCCTTGGTTGGCGGTTGCCGCCGATATGCCTGCAGCCTCGCCAGCTTCCAAGGGTTTGGTGGCAGAGCGACTGGCACGCATTCGTCCTGTTATTCAGACAGAAATCGATGCCCAGCGTATGCCGGGTGCGGTCTTGCTGATTGCGCGCAAAGGTGCCGTGGTGCATACAGAGGTGGTGGGCTTGCAAGACCCCGCAAGTGGCAAACCGCTCAAGCGGGACAGCTTGTTTCGAGCCTATTCGATGACCAAGCCTATGGTCTCGGTCTTGGCCATGATGATGGTCGAAGAAGGTCAACTGCAGCTGGCTGACCCCGTGGGTAAATTCCTTCCTGCATTGGCCAATATGCAAGTCTTGGCCAACCCTTCGGACGCCTCAGGTGCCACCGTGAATGCTGTTCGCCAAATCACCGTGTATGACCTGTTGCGCCATACCTCTGGCCTGACCTATGCTGAATTCACGCGCTCCCCCAGCATGAAGAGCGCTTACCAGCAAGCCGGTTTGTTTGCTCCTGAAGCACCTTCTTTGTGGATCACGCTCACTCCAGAGCAGCAAGTCGAGGCTTTTGCCAAAGCCCCATTGCAATGGCAGCCTGGCAGCACTTGGGAATACAGCTTGTCCACTGACCTGCTTGGCAGGGTACTCGAGGTGGTGGGCAAGAAGCCTTTGGGCAGTTTGCTCGAAGAAAAATTGATCAAGCCCTTGGGCATGAAAGACACCCACTTTGTGGTTCCGGCCAACAAAGCAGACCGACTGGCACAAGCCTTGGCCATAGACCCGCTGACCAAAGCACCCATGCCTGCCATGCTGGACGTGACCAAGGCCCAGGGCAATGACTCCGGAGGTGCGGGCCTGAGCACCACCGCTGACGATTACCTGCGGTTTTGCCAGATGCTGCTCAATGGAGGCAGTTTGGATGGCCGACGCTATCTCAGCAGAAGTACGGTGGCGCTGATGACCGCCGACCATCTGGGTCCCAAAGTCGCCACACCTTTGCAACCTGGCGAACTCTTAATGGGCGTTCAAGGCTATACCTTTGGCCTGGGTTTCATGGTGCGCCAAGGTGCCGGCATGGCCAGCGTCCCTGGCTCGGAAGGAGACTATGCTTGGGCTGGTGCAGGTGGTACCTTTTTTTGGATAGATCCCAAGGAGCAACTTATCGGTGTGTTGATGGCACAAACACCTGGCCCCATTCGCCAATACTACCGGCGCATGGTCAAACAATTGGTTTACCAAGCATTGGAGTAACACATGCCCAACACACAAAAAAAACTGATCGAGCACCTGAATGAAGAGGTTTATTGCAAACTGGGTGTTTCACCTGTTCACGGTATCGGCGTATTCGCCGTGCGTGATATTCCCAAAGGAATTCACCCGCTCAAGAGTTACTTGAATATCAAAGAGGTGGATATTGATAAGAAATTGATCAAAGACATACCCAAAGGTGTTCGCCAACAAATCGACACCTTTTGCTTTTACAACAAGAAAACAGTGTCAATCCCTACCATCGGGCTGAATTCATTCGATTTGGCGGTCTACCTTAACCACTCCAAAAAACCCAATTTAAGGTTTAAAAAAGCAGGGGTACTGGTAAGCCTGAGGAAAATCGCCGAAGGTGAAGAGTTATTTATCGATTACGACATCAGCTTCGGCGAGAAGCACTTTTTCTAAAAGCCAGCTTATCCCACCATGGCCAAAACCATGGTGTCATCGGTTTGCGTAACGGCGGGTTCGTCTCTGAAGATTTGGTTGAACTGATGGGGTTTGAAGTCAGTGACCAAAGGCGAGGTGGGATCTGTGACCAAGGGGTGTGCTTTATCAATCAGTGCCATCGCATAAATAGGTTCAAAGTCGGTGACAAACAAAGCTTTGTAGCCGTAGTCATCAACGGGACCAAGGTTGTAGTAGCGCAAGCCATTTTTAGCCGCCCAGCGGCAAGCTTGTAAACAGGCATAGATACCAGGTGAGCGGTTTTTATGGGCTCGGTTCCATTGGCAAAAACTTCCGTAAAGCTGGTTGTATTTGGGCAGCAATATGGAGACATCAGTCAGCACCAGTTCACCTTCGGTGTCGCGTACCCTTAAAACCAAAACTTCCAAGTCACGAACATAGTCGACAAAACCCTCTACCTCGCGGTCATCAATGCAATAGTTGGCGAAGTGCTCACCCCCCATTTCGAACATATCGTCAATGGTGAGTTGACTGCCAGGAATGAGCTCTTCGGTGTAAGTGAAATGTTTGTATTGCTTATCGAGTTCGCGGAATTTGCGTTCACGACGCGACTCAGACCAAAAGTCTTCTGCAAAGGTGTCGACCAAACCGTACTTGTCGTTGATAGGAACACCGTAGGGGCTGTCGGGAGGAAGTGCATACACAACGAAAGGGCGGGGTGCAAAATTGATCATCTCCTCAGAGACATTGATATAGGGGCAAAGGGCATCCCAACGGGTGGTGTAGTAAAGAATGTCGTTATGGTCGCTTTCAACCAGTAAATTGTCCTCAGTCCAACTTTGGTAGCCTACATGCCGAACCTTGGGTGCAGAAGAAAACAGGTTCGCAGGTTTAAACTGGTATAGCGTGCCATTCATAGTGTTGCCTTTTGTGTTGATTTTTTAGATTTACTTTTTTTGGGTGTGATTTTTTTCAAGTCGAAATACGCCTTGTCCACCTCATAGTTCTGCTGCAAAAAAACAGGATCTTTTTCTTCAAGCTTGGCCACAGTGCGCTCGACCTTGGCCATATGGGCAGACGCTTCACTGTTGATATCCGCCAGTCCTGCGATGTATTCGTCCATCAAAGGACAGTCAGCGTCAAAATAAAATTTTTGTTTATTGGGGTTGTAGCTCAGGGGATAAAGAGTGCATCCAAAAGGTTTATCTTCGCCAAGGGAGCAACCCTGAGGCCCAAGGTGATCACATTGGGTTTGGATGCAGATGCTGCCGAGCCGTTTCTCTTCTTTTCGGGTCAGGGTAATTTCGAGGGAGGGATAACCGGGCTCAACGTTACAGCAACGCTGGCATTCGGCGCAGTGGTCAAACAGCACGCATCAACTCCGAGTGATACGTGGTGCGAACATCAAAGTGCGCATGGGGCAAACAAATACAAGTGTCATCAATCTTTGGCGGGTCTGAAACAACATCATTCAACGAGGGTCAAACCAAAATTCCTATGCGGTGAACACGTACTAACAAGTTAATTAATTATTAACGGATTTGACATGTTGCGTCAAGAAATCGTTTTTTGTTTTTTTAGATGATTTAAATGATTTACAAACAAACCCTTAGCGCTCATTGCTCGTGACTTACTTGATTGAATGCAGTCCAATCGCATTGCCCTCGGTGTCACCGATGATGGCTATGAAGCCGTTATTGCCAATGCTTTTCTTGTGTTTGAAAACACGACCACCATGATCGATGGCGAGTTGTGTCTCGACAGCGCAGTCTTCACAGGAGAAATACACCATCACACCTTCGGTGGTGGGTTGTCGATCACGGTGCAGAACCAATGCACCTGTCGCACCAGCAGATTGCACATCGCCTTCAAAAACATACATGGTGTAGCTAATATCGTCGGTCTCTAAAGCAAATAATGAACGCTTGAATACAGACTCATAAAAAACTTTGGCACGTTGCATATCTGCGACATGAATTTCAAACCATGCCACAGGGTTACGAGGCAAGGGTGAGGAAGATGTCATGGCTTCTTTGCTTCAGCAGAAGGGGCAATTTTGACTGCGTCTCCATCGCTCACACCATCGGGAGGACTTTCAATCACGCTGTCTGAGGCTTCTAAACCAGAAGACAACTCAACCTTGTTGCCATAGTCTCGTCCAATCACGACGGCCTTGAGAACCACTTTGTTGTCAGGCGAGACAGTCGCCACACGCAAACCCGCTTTGGTGAATATCAATGCACTAGGGGGCACACTCAGGCCAGAGGAGACGCCTGGTAATTCAAAACTCACATTAGCAAACCCGCCTGGTATCAAAGTACCACTGGCATTTTCGGCTGAAAGCTGAACCAACATACTGCCCGAACCAGCGCTGATGGCTTGCGACATGGTTTGCACTTTGGCGATGTAGGTTTTTCCAGGATTTTCGGGCACTGTGAACTTGGCGATGGCACCTTTTTGAATTTGCGACACATAGGCTTGGGGCAAATTCACATACAAATGTAAACGTTTGATGTCAGACACCACAAACAACTCTGTACCTGCATTGCCCCCTACATTGATCAATGCGCCCACATCGGTATTGCGAGCGGTGACGACACCATCAAATGGAGCAACGATGCGGCTGAAGTTTTTCAGGGCCTCAATGCGGCTGACATTGGCCTGAGAGGCTGCAACGATGGCTTGCTTGGCTTTGAGGTCACCCAGTTTTTCTTCCACGGCTTGAGAAGAAACAAAATTGGTGGCAAGCAATGACTGCCACCGTTTCGCGGTGTTTTCGGACAAAGCTGCATTGGCTTGCGTACTGGCTAACTCGGCTTTGGCTTGAAGGATTTGTTGATCAAGGTCCGGGGTATCAATTTCAGCCAACAGTTGGCCAGCTTTGACAGGCGTACCAATGTCGGCTTTCCAACTTTTCAAATAGCCGCTGATACGCGCATAAATAGGCGCTTTGGAAAAAGCTTCGATGCGACCAGGCAAATCCAGCGTAGGGGTTACGTTCGCGGGCACAGGCGAGATCACAGTCACTGTCATCACCGATTGCGTTTTCGTCTGCTCTTTCAAAAGGTTTGTATCTGAAGTACGGGCGTTGATGCCGCTGTAAACCACATAAGCTGCCACTGCGGCACCTAACAACAGGGCGGTCCATAACAGGCTGCGCGAGACAGTAGGGGGTGACGACTCAAGCATGCTTTACTCCGGAAAATGAGGGTGTGGTGCGTGATTGCCCACGTTGGGTATGAACCAAACTGAAGATCAAGGGGACGATGACCAAGGTGGCGACCGTGGCAAAACAAAGCCCGCCAATCACGGCTCTGCCAAGTGGTGCGTTTTGCTCCCCGCCTTCCCCCAGCCCCAAGGCCATGGGAATCATGCCAATGATCATGGCCAAAGCCGTCATCAATACTGGCCTGAAACGAACAAAGCCAGCGTCCAAAGCAGCAGCCAGGGGGTCGCCCCATTCTTCTAGGCGTTCTCGTGCAAAGCTGATAACAAGCACACTGTTGGCGGTAGCAACACCCATGCACATGATGGCTCCCGTCAGGGCTGGAACGGACAATGTGGTGCGGGTGGCAAACAACATCCAAACAATGCCCGCCAATGCTGCAGGCAGGGCGCTGATGATCACAAAGGGGTCTCGCCACGATTGGAAATTCACCACGATCAAGAAATAAATCAGCACCACAGCCGCCAACAAACCCCATAACAAACCAGAAAATGCTTTCTCCATGGTTCTCACCTGACCCAGCAAAACCACTTTGGTGCCTTTAGGTAAATCTGCTTCTGTTTCAGCAATAACGCGCCGCACTTCTTTGGCGACGGTACCTAAATCGGTGTCTTGGGTGGTGGCGTTGATTTGCACCATGGGTTGGATATCGTATTGGCTCACCACGGCATTGCGGGTGGTGCGGGTAAAACTGGCAATACCGCCCAACAATTGTTGGTTGTTGTTAGACCCAGAAGACACCGGCAGGTTGGCCAAGTCATTGAGCGAATCTAGGTTGTATTGAGGCGCTTGCATCACAACACTGTAGGAAATGCCATTAGCGGGATTGAGCCAGTAGGTTGGTGCAACCTGGCTGCTACCAGCTAGGTTGACCACCAAATTGTTGGTGACATCTCGGGGTGTGATGCCAAGGTCTTGGGCTTGCCCTCGGTCCATCGTGACGTCAAAAACCGGACTCTTAGCTGATTGCTGTATGCGGGCATCCGCAACGCCGGGAATGCCACGAATGGCTTTCAATAATTTGTTGGCGTATTCAAAATTGCCCGCCAAATTCGCACCTCTGATTTGAATATCAATCGGCGCAGGTGCGCCGAAATTCAAAATCTGACTCACGATGTCGGCGGGGGGGAACGAAAAAACAGTATCTGGGAATTCTGTAGGCAAGATTTTCCGCAGTTCCCGAATGTAGTCAGCAGTTGGACGATGGTTTTTGCGCAAAGCAATTTGGATGTCCCCGTCTTGGGTACCAATCACGCCGGTGTTGTTGTAGATCAGGTTGATCCAACTGGGTGGCAAGCCGATGTTGTCTACCAAGGTGGTGATTTCTTCAGGGGGGATGACCTTCAGAATGGTTTTTTCAATGGCGGCAAACCGCGCTGCAGTCTCCTCCACCCGCGTCCCAATGGGGACCCGTGCATGGATCAGAATTTGTCCGCCATCGACATCGGGAAAGAAGTTGCTGCCCAAATAAGGTACGAGCGCAAACGACGCCAAGATAAAACCCATGAATACCGTGATGACTTTGATGCGGTTGAACAAGGCCAAATGCAAGAGGCTTCGGTAACCGGCCCGAAACTTTTCGAAGCTTGATTCAAAGCCACGCTGTAACTGCACCAAGGGGTTGCGACTGGCAGGCAAGCTTTGGTTATTGCTATGCATATCAGTATGCGCTGCATGGGGCTTGAGCAAATAGTTGGCCATGGTGGGTACCAAGGACCTGGACAAAAAGAAAGAAAACGCCATGGCAAGCATCACCGCTTCTGCCATGGGTACAAACAGGAACCGCGCAACACCATCCAAAAAGAACATCGGTACAAACACGATGCAAATGCACAAAAGCGAGATGAAGGCCGGTGTGACAATTTGTGCCGCACCATCCAAGATGGCGGTTTCCACATCCTTGCCTTGTTCAAGGTGCCAGTTGATGTTTTCAATGGTCACAGTAGCGTCGTCTACCAAAATGCCGACAGCCAGTGCCAAACCGCCCAAGGTCATGATGTTGAGCGTTTCACCTAGGGCTGCCAATCCCATGATGGCACCCATGATGGACAAAGGGATGGAGACGGCAATGATGATGGTCGAGCGCCAACTGCCCAGAAAAAGAAAAATCATCACGCTGGTCAAGGCCGCCGCAATCGCGCCTTCCATGGCAACACCACTGATGGCAGAACGTACAAAAATCGATTGGTCATTCAGCGGTTTGACTTCCAACGTGGGCGGCAGCGAGGCCTTCATGGTTTGCAGTTTTTCGCGGACGCCATCGACAATAGCCAGAGTGGAGGTGGTGCCATTTTTCAGAACCGACATCAAAACAGAGCGATTGCCGTCTACATGAACAATATTGGTTTGGGGCGCATTGCCATCATGCACATTGGCCACGTCCCGCAGGTAAATCATGGCGCCATTGACTGATTTGACGGGGATATTGGCCAAATCTTTGATCTCAGTGGCAGCATTGTTGAGGTTGATGGTGTATTCCAGGCTGCCAATCTTTTGGGTACCGACAGGCGTGACGATGTTTTGAGCCGCTAGCGCTGCAGCGACATCTTGTGCACTTAAGCCGCGAGCTTGTAGCTCGGGTAATTTCAAATCCACTTGAACAAGACGCGACTTTCCGCCATAGGGAAAGGGAATGGCGGCACCAGCAACAGTCACCAAGGGTGTGCGCACCTGTGTGAGCCCGAGGTCAGCCAAATTTTGCTCTGACAGCCCCTTTCCTGATAACGCCAACTGCAAAATGGGCACGGTGGAGGCGTTGTAATTCACAATCAAGGGCGGCAGAGTGCCGGGCGGCATTTGCCGAATCATCACCTGAGAGATAGCAGTCACCTGTGCATTGGCAACGGCAATATTCACCCCAGGGTGAAAGAAGATTTTGACGATGCCCACACCCGCATAAGAATTGGCCTCGATGTGTTCAATGTCGTTCACAGTCGTGGTTAAGACCCGTTGGTACAAGGTAGTGATACGACCCGCCATTTGGTCTGGTGGTAAACCGGTATACGCCCAAGCCACAGCAATCACGGGTATGCGTATTTCAGGAAAAATATCTGTTGGTGTTCGCAAGGCCGCTAAGGGGCCGAGTACCAACATCAAAAGCGCCATCACCACAAATGTATAAGGCCGTTTAAGGGCTACGCCCACCACATCTACCAGCATACTTCTTGGCCCTTTAGTTCATTCAAAATAAGCTCAACACCCAAGCCGCATCCTTGTTGCTCGGGAACACAGGGTAATGTACTTGCTGAATCACGCCGTCGTTAGCCACCATGGTCAGTCTTTTGATCAAAGTCTTTCCTTCAATAATGAAGGTGGGTAAATGCAAGGCTTTTTGAAGTTGAAGTTGGACATCACTGAGCACAGGAAAAGGCAGTTGCAAGCGTTCGGCTAATTCTTGCTGGTAGGGCGTGGATTGCGTACTCAGGCCAAACACTTTGACACCTAAGGCTTTAAGGGCAGGGTGTGCTTCTTTGTAGGCATTGGACTGGGGGGTACAACCGCGTGCTCCCGGTATTTGGTCCCAGCCAGATGGCAAGGGTACACCGGGTACGCCTGTCATGGGGTAGCAGTAAATCACAATCCAGCCCTTTAAGTTACCGACATCGACTTGCGCACCATCCGTCCCCATCAGCGTGACAGACGGCAGTGACATGCCCTTCAAATGTTGGGCGGCACCATCGTCTTGTGGAACTGGCAGGTTATCGGGGGTGGTGTTGTAGTTAGACATAACTTTGTATCCAGTGGCGACATCGCTATTTTCACCGAGCAATACCTAAACGACTTGGCGCCTTAGTGTCAGCCAGGTAAAAGAACCAGTGAGCCTGTGCTTTGACGAGATTCAAGCCTTGCGTGTGCTGTCGCTGCTTCTTTCAAGGCAAATTGCTCTGTTTGTACAGGCAGCAAAATACCGTCACGAAAGGCCTGCCAAACTCGCTCAGCCCTTTGGTTAAGCACAGCATGGGTTGCTACATAAGCAAATGCAACGGGTCGAGAAAAACTGACCGATTTCCCCACCAACCAATCGGGAGAAATAGGTTGCAGCGGACCACTTGCCTGGCCCAAACTGATCCAATGGCCACAAGGTGCAAGAGCCGCAAAATTTTCTTCTCTTGCGGCATCCCCAAGACCGTCAATGATGACATCGGCTCCTTGTGAAATGTGGTGAACTGCGGCGCTGAATGTGTAATCTGATGTGACGATGACATGCTGGCACCCATTGTCACGTGCAATACGTGCTTTGGCCTCAGAGCTCACGGTACCCATGACCAAAGCACCCATGTTTCGTGCCCATGCGCAAACCAATGTCCCTACGCCACCTGCTGCTGCATGTACTAAGAGCCGGGTTCCTGCTTTGACTCGCCCAAGGTCGCGCAACAAATAATCTGCTGTGATGCCTTTGAGCAAGCTTGCTGCTGCTGTCCCGTCATCAATGCCAGCGCCTAAACGCACGGTCCAAGCCACAGGCACATTGCGAACCGAGGTGTAAGAGCCAGGGGCAGGGCCCATGTAAGCAACTCTGTCCCCTGGCAAAAGACTGGTCACATCAGGACCCACATCAATCACCTCACCGGCTGCTTCCATGCCAGGTGTTCCGGGGAGGGGAAGTAGTTCCGGAATCCAACCCTTGCGTAAATAGATGTCAAGGTAATTCACGCCTATGGCGGTTTGTCGAATCCGAACCTCTCCAACCCCAGGGGGAGGAACCTCTGAGGATTCAGCACGCAATTGAACAGCATCGCCATATTCACGCACTTTGATGGTCTGGGCGACAACGGGCGAAGCTTGAAGAACAGGCTTTGTACTGGTAGGGCGCAAATGACTTCGCCCTGCGTTGCTGCCTAATTGCAAATGACGTTTGAGGTTGGCAAACCCAGCTTCGTAGACCCCCTGAGCCACCATATTGCGCAGATCTGCTTCCATGCCAGGCGGGGTCGCAAAAGAAGAAGCCCAGTGCCAAAAAGTGCGTTGCCCATCGGTCACGGGTTTTAAAGTGATGGTGGCAACATAGCGTTGTAATGGAACTGTCGCCTCGATAATCGTATAAGTGCTGACGTAGTCTTTGTCGGACAGACTCAGCAGCATTTCTCTAATGTGATTGCCGTCTTGCAAAGTGAAGTTACGCACACACCCTACACGATCACTGGGTTTGCCGTCCTCAATTTCACTGTGGTCAACCACTTCATGCCATCGGTCATGGCTGTTGAAGTCGCGTAAAACAGCCCACACCCTCTCTATGGGGGCGTCGATCACTGTCGAGCGGACAACTTTTTGCAAAGCCATTAGCGGCGGGTAGAGAAGTGGCGTTTCAGTGCGTCAAACCCAGCTTGAAAAACACCCTGTCCAATCGAGTTAGACAACTCTGCTTCGCGCTGTGGCGGGCAGTCAAATTCGGCACTCCACTCGGCAAAGCATCGTCCACCATCGGTGATAGGCGTTAACTTGATGGTCGCGACATAGTTGTCTACCCCCATAGGGCTTTCCAATATGCTGTAAGTGCAGGTGAAGTCGTAGTCTGACAACGCGAGCAAACGCTCTCGAATCAGGCCACCATCGCGCAGGTGAAAGTAACGAATGCAGCCGACACGGTCTGATGCTTGGTTGTTTTCAATGCGACTGTCAGCAATCGCGGGATGCCACTGGGGCAAGGCATTGAAGTCGCGAATTTTGGCCCAGACAGCATCTGCACTCGCATCAATCACGCTGGAGGTGTAGACCTGAATCAAAACTCTACTCCTTGAGTGCAGGTGTTGTGACGGGATCGCTCATGCCAGCATTGGCCCCAGATACGCCTGAGACCAAGCGCTGAATGTCACCCCCTTCAAGGCCGATTTCTTTCAGGAGCTGGTCAACAATGGGCGCTTGTGCTCTAAAGCGCAAAGCAGAATTGACAATGCCATCTGCAAAACCTGCTTGACCACCATGGTCTCCTCCACCATGCCCGCCACCGCCAGCTAAGCCGTCGACATGCATGATTTTGATGCCCTCGATACGCTCCATCGGGCGCACCGATTCTCGAATAATGGCCTCAGCCTTTTCAACCAAGCGCATACGCAAAGCAGAAGCCCTAGCTTCAGGTGTCAAGGTGTTGTGCGCCTTGTTCATCAACATCAATGATTCAGCCTCAACTTCAGCACGAATACGTTGAGCCATAGCGCGAATTTTTTCTGCATCGGCATCGGCCTGTGCATTAGCGCGAATCGCGGCCCCACGACTGGCGCTGGCGTTTTCTTCAGCCTGTGCAGTTTGCACAATTCGCATGGTTTCACGCTCAATATCTTGCTGGGTAGCAATCAATTCAATTTCTTTTTGTCGATTGGCTACCTCAACTTCCCTTGCAGTGAAAACACGTTCTTCTGCACTGACAGCCAAAGCCCGAGCTTCATCTGCCTTGGCCAAAGCCTCGCTATGTTGCTTGCTTTCAACAGCAACGGCAATCGCACGTTGTTGCTCAGCCAACTCTAAAGCCTTGCGACGTTCAATTTCAATCGATTGCAATGTTTGCTCTTTTAGGATGCGTTCCTTTTCAATGGTTTCATCCGATTGGATACGCGCACTCTCTATGGACTGACGGGCAATGATTTGAGCGCTTTCTGCTTCGCGGTCGCGCTCCACACGCTCTGTCGTGAGTTCAGAGCGCTGGCGAGCCCTGGCAAACTCAACCTCCCTGTTTTGCTGCAAGCGAGCAAGTTCAGATTCGCGGTCAATGTCCAGGGACAGCTTTTCCGCCTCAAGATTTTTATTGCGAATTGCAATCAAGGTATCTTGTTCTACGTCATTGCGTTGTTTCTTGCGGTGCTCAATTTGTTCTGTCAAACGAGTCAAACCTTCCGCGTCAAAGGCATTGCTGGGGTTGAAATACTCCATGCTGGTTTGATCGAGTTGAGTTAAAGATGCAGCTTCAAGCTCTAATCCGTTCTTGGTTAAATCTTCAGCTACTGCTTCACGTACCCGACGCACATAAGCGCCGCGCTTTTCGTGCAGTTCTTCCATGGTCATGTCTGCTGCAGCGGTACGCAGGGCGTCGACGAATTTACCTTCGATCAATTCTTTCAGGCGTTCAGGCTCCAAAGTGCGTTGCCCCAGCGTTTGCGCGGCTGCTGCCACAGATTCGGGTTTTGCTGCAACTCGAACATAAAACTCTGCAATCACATCTACACGCATACGGTCTTTGGTGATCAAAGACTTATCACGCCCCCGAATGACCTCAAGCCTCAGAGTGTTCATATTGACAGGAATCACATCGTGCAAGATGGGGAGCACAAATGCACCACCATCCACAACCACTTTTTCTCCACCTAATCCAGTACGTACAAATGCACGCTCTTTACTGCTGCGCAAATAAAGCCAATGCAGCAACCATACCGCGATGGCAACGACAATTGCTAAAACGATGAGGCCGAGTAAAAACTCACCAAATTGAGAGCCCGTCATGGTCAATTCTCCAGCATAAAAAACAAACAACAGTCAACACAAACGACACGCTTCATTGAAAACCTTTGCGTTTCAGATTCACAAATTGGCGAGTGGTATCCGTTAAAGCAATCTCTGTGGGGAGACGTTCCATGGAACTTGCCCCATAAAACCCGTGCAGTTGTGGGCATTCATTCAAAATCCATTCAGCGTCTGCGGGTGACGAAATAGGGCCACCATGGCACAGCAGTAAGACATCAGGTTTGACTTTCAACGCAGCTTCACACCACTGGTGAATGGGCTCTACACAGTCCTCAAGCTTCATGGCCGTGTCTGCGCCAATGCTCCCACCGGTGGTCAAGCCCATGTGGCACACAACGATATCCGCACCAGCTTGCGCCATATCGGCAGCTTGGTCGCTGCTAAAGACGTAAGGCGTGGTCAACAAATCAAGGGCATGTGCTTGTCGAATAATGTCTACCTCTAGGCCATAACCCATCCCAGTCTCTTCCAAGTTGGCACGGAAAAGCCCATCAATCAGTCCAACGGTTGGAAAATTCTGAACACCTGAAAACCCAAGATGAATCAATCGCTGCAAGAATTCTTCAGGCAGCATGAAGGGATCCGTGCTATTGACACCAGCCAATACGGGTGTGTGCTTCACAACTGGCAAAACTTCTTTGGCCATGTCACAGACGATGTCATTGGCATTGCCGTAAGCAAGTAAACCGGCCAATGATCCCCTGCCTGCCATGCGGTAGCGACCAGAGTTATAAATCACAATCAAATCGATGCCGCCAGCTTCCTCGCATTTAGCAGACAAGCCTGTTCCAGCTCCACCGCCAATGATGGGCATACCTTGTGCAACTTTTTTGCGTAAGTTGGCAAGAATGGTTTGACGGGCGATACGTGGCATGTGCTTTCCTGTTGTTGCTTAGGCTGATTTCGTTTGACGTTGGTTCAGGGTGCTGATTTCAAGCCATGCATCCACCAACGCTTGTGCAAAAGCTTCATCATTGATGTGCAGAGGAAGTTTGATCAATTTGTGCTGCGCAGTTGTTCTGAAATTGGCTTGCAAAGCTGAAAACAAAGCTTGATTGGCTGCGGGATCGAAAAAAACCTGTCCTTCTTTATCGATGGCTGACACGCCTTTTTCAGGTATCAAGAACCTTACAGGTCCACGCATCGCATTTAGCTTATTTGCGATGAACTCACCAATTTCTCGGCATTCTTCGGGGGTTGTACGCATCAAGGTGACATTGGGGTTATGTCGATACAAATTACGCCCTTTGAAACGCTCTGGCACTGTGTCATAGGGGCCAAAGTTGGCCATGTCCAAGGCGCCGCAAGAACCGACATAGGGTAAATCGACTTGAGCGAACACATCCATGCGTGTGGGACCTGCAGACAAAGTTGCCCCGACAATTTCATCGGCAATCTCAGTGGTTGAGACATCAATAACCCCATTGAGAAGTTGAGATGCAGCCAATTTCTCCATAGATTGACCGCCTGTTCCAGTGGCGTGAAAAACCAAGCAATCAAAACGATCCTCTAAACGCTTGGTTACAGCTTGGACGCAGGGTGTTGTTACACCAAACATGGTGAGTCCGACAGCAGGCTTTACGGTTTCAGACCCACGGTGCTTGTGAGTCACCATGCCAGCGAGAGCATGAGCAGCATTTGACAAAACTTTTTCGCTGATTCGGTTGATACCTTGTACATCTGTAACCGAATACATCATGCAAATATCGCTAGGCCCCACATAGGGACGCGTATCGCCTGAAGCCATGGTTGACACCATGACTTTGGGAACCCCAATAGGCAGCACTCGCATGGCCGCTGTGGCCAAGGAAGTGCCCCCTGAGCCACCGGCAGAAATCAATCCACCGACATCTCGGCGAGTGCGAATAAATGACTCAAAAGCCAAAGCCATTGCTGCAACACTGCTACCTCTGTCAGAGGAAAAAACAGCCTGCTCACCTTGAGGATGGTGTCTTGCTACTTCGCGAGGATGGACTGAAGCTGGAGAGGGCCGCCCTGTTGTGGACAGATCTACCGTTACCACTCTTAGGCCGAGCTTTTCCAAGCATTGTCTTAAAAAGAAAAGCTCTTTGCCTTTGGTATCAAAGGTGCCAGCCACATAGGCTGCCTGACTGCTGCTTGCTGCAACAGGAAAATCAAAAACTTGTGCAGGTGAAGCTGCAACTTGGGCTGTGCCTGCAGAAACCTCTGACGCGTTGAATGCCTTGGTGAATTGCTGACTGAATGGAATATCTTCTGAACTGTAGGCACGCTGTACACGCACAACAGTAGCAGGTTCATTGATGGCAGGCTCCACAGGTGCTTCATCAAACACTTCCCCAGAAGCACGCAGACCAAGCAGACGCTCTTGCAAACCTTTGTCATGGGCCAACTCAACAGCTGGCATTTCATCTTGTATGCGCCCATTGACCATCACAGCTACACGGTCAGCGCTGGCAACAGCAACCCCAAGGTTTTGTTCAATCAGCAAAATAGCTATGCCGTCTTCCGTGGCAAGTTGACGCAGCGAGGCCTCCACTTGCTCAACAATCACAGGCGCCAAACCTTCTGTAGGCTCATCCATGATCAAAATACGTGGTCTCAAAAGCAGTGCTCGACCAATAGCCAACATTTGCTGTTCACCGCCGGAAAGCTGAGTGCCTCCGTTGTTTTTTCTTTCGGCTAATCGAGGAAACATCGCATACACGCGGTCAACATCGTTACGCTGAGGAGCAACCAAACACAAGGTTTCATCAACGGTCAATGAAGGCCAAACACGCCGACCTTGAGGAACATAGGCCATGCCACGTCGGGTGATTTCATGGGGTGATTTGCCCAAAATTTCTTCACCCGCTAAGCGCACACTGCCACTTGCATTCACCAACCCTGTGAGCGCATTGCAAAGTGTAGATTTGCCCATGCCATTGCGACCCACAATGCCTAAAACCCCTTGACTTAATGACAACGAGATGCCCTGTAGTACATGGGCTTGGCCGTAGTACACATGCAAATCCTCAACCACCAACAAAGGTCCTTTGAAGGTTCTAGTGGGAGCTTCACCAAACCAGGCCATCAGTGTTTGCCCCCCATATAGATCGCTTGCACCTGGGCATCGTTTTCAATCTCAGATGGCGTTCCAGTTTTAATTACGGCGCCGTTATGCATCACAGTAACTTTTTCAACCACACGCAAAGCAATTTCTAAATCGTGCTCTATCAGTACAAAGCTCATGTGTGAGGGAAGAGAAATAAGCAGTTTGACCAACTCTCTTCGCTCAGCAGGTGATAAACCCGCTGCAGGTTCATCAAACAAAATCAAGCGTGGAGCGCCTGCTAAAGCAATCGCAATTTCAAGCTGTCGCTGCTGGCCATGCGCGAGATTGCTGACCATTTCATCTGCAATATGGGTGAGGCGTCCGCGCTCTAACAACTCTTGGGTGGCTAATGTAGAGGGATGGTTTTTACTTGCCCTCCTGAAACTGAATCTTGCATTGGCCACACCTCGAACAGCAAGAAATAGGTTATCGCGCACACTAAGGTCGCGAAATAAAAGTGAAGACTGGTAGGTTCGTCGCAGTCCTTTGCGGATGCGCTCAAACGGGTCCATGTAAGTGACGTCTTCACCAAAGAAACGAATACGACCCAATGTGGGTGGAAAGTCGCCGGTGATGGCATTGAACAAGGTGGTCTTGCCCGCACCATTCGCACCCAAAATGGCACGCTTTTCACCGGCGAGAACAGATAAAGAAACATCATCCACCGCCCGCAAAGCGCCAAATGCCCGTGTCACATTTTCCAAGACCAAGGCCTCGGACGACATGAGGGGTACTTCGCTCGGCGAAGTACCTTCGGGCCGAGCCATTTCTGGCGAGCTTGAACGCAATGCGGTGATGGATGCCATCTTTATCTGCCTGATGCTTACTTACGGCAGTCAGGAATATCCCGTGTACCTAAGCCCATTTTTTTGAACTCTGCTTCAGGCAGACCCAAGGTTTGGGTGATATTAGGGACAGTTTTGACCACTTTGTTGAACAAGGAACCATCTGCTGCCTTGGTTACTTCGGTGATGTAAGTGGGGCCTACACCGTTGCGGTTTGCGTCAATCACCACTTCGCCAGCAGGGCCGACAAACTTGGTTTTTTGCAGGGCTTCACGGTATTTTTTTTGACCGCCACTCAAGTCGCCTTTGACTGCATCCAGTCCATCCAAAGCGGCTTTGGTGTTAATGTAGTAAAGGTAAGCAAACAAAGAAGGGCTTGGGAAACCATCTTTGAAGTTGGCTTTGTAGTCAGCAACAAATTTTTTCCATTCGGCTGTGTCCAAAGAATCGGCCATGGGTCCTGCAGAAGCGGTACCCACCAAAGATTCGCGGCGCTTTCCTTTGTAGTTCAACACGGTCTGGTCTACGGTGATAGAGCCGCCCACCATAGGCTTGGTACCACCGGCTTGTTCGTACTGGGTTAAAAAGTTCACTGCATCTGAGCCACCTAAGACCACCAGCAATGCATCAACATCTTTGGGAATCTTGGCAATCACAGACGCATAGTCTTTGGTGCCTAATGGAACCCAAGCTTTGTCAACCACTTTGCCACCCTTGGCGCAGTAACTGGCCATGAAACCTTGAACTTGAGAGTAGGGGAAGCCATAGTCTTCGGCAATCAGGAACATTTTTTTGTATCCCTTTGACAAAGCATGGTCACCCAGCCCCACCATCCACTGTGCACCCTCTGTGTTGAAGCGGAAGAAGTTCGCTGAAGGATCGTTCAATGTCGCAGCTTGTGCACCCGATGAACCGTTGACAAAAGTGATACCAGCCTGTGTTTTGGCGTAGTTCTTAACGGCAATACCTTCGTCACCAGACAATGGGCCAATCATGATTTGGACTTTGTCTTGCTCTACCAGTTTACGAGTGGCTGCTACAGCTTTGTCAGGGTTGCCATCAGAAGAGCCACTGATGAGCTCAATTTTCATACCGCCTGCAGTGCCACCTTTTTGTTTCAGGGCAAGCTCAGCGCCACGAATACCATCTTGTCCTGGTACGGCGAATGGACCTTCAAGAATAGAAAGCAGTCCAACTTTCAAGGTTCCTTCAGCGAAAGCAAAACCCGTAGTGGCCGCCAAAATTGCTGCGCTGATCACAGTACGTGCCAGTGTTCTTTTACTCGAATACATTGTTGTCTCCTCAGGTTGAAAAAAGGCCAATGGCCGGTGAAAAAACGCCCGGACCTACCGGCCATAGCGTCGAGTTACCAAACTGATTGATCAAAACATCAATCATGAGCGGCGACTTTCAGGAGCTGACGCAGCGGATGAAATCAGCCAACGTGAGCGAAATTTGTGCCATAGACCCAGCAGTCCATCAGGCGAGAAAAATACGATCAATAAAAACACACCGCCAATCACCAGATTGAAGCGTTGCCTATCGACCAAATCGATGGCGAAGTTTTGCAGCAAAACAAAAGTGATGGCGCCAATGAATGCACCTAAGGGATGCTTCATGCCACCTAGCACAGCAATCACCAAAATATTGATAAGTGCGCCAGTGTTGATAGAACCAGGCGAGACGCGGTTGTTGTACCAAACCAGAAGAATGCCACCTACCGATGCCAGCAGTCCTGCGAACGCATGTGCAGCCAGCCGGTGAGCTGTGACATTGAATCCCAGCGAATTCATTCGCCTTGGGTTGTCGCGGATACCTTGTAATGCCAAGCCAAAAGGCGCTCGAACCAAATACTTGATTGCCCAATATCCGCAGAGCGCACAGCCAAGTGCAAGGAAATAAAAGGCGACTGGATCGGTAAAATCAACATCACCTACGATGGGGGCGCTGATTTTGCTGAAGCCTTGAAACCCGTTAAATAAACCATAGTTCTGTTGCGTCAAATAAAAAAATGCCACACCAATGGCCAAGGTAATCATGATGGTATGGATACCTTCAGTTCTGATAGACAACCAACCAATCAAGGTGGCAAACACAACAGAGATAAGCATTGCAAAAAGTACGGCCAACCACCAGGGCCAGCCCAGACTGATGGCCTGCATACTGCTGGTACCAAAAATTGCAATCAGGTAACTGCTAAGACCCGCTACAGTCATTTGCGACAGTGACACCATGCCACCATAGCCACCTAAAAAAGTCAGTGATAAAGCGATGAGACCCATGGCAAGCGACTGAGCCCCAATTTGGTAGGTAAAGAAAGGAGACGCGACAGCAGGGTAAAGCAACACCATGGCCATGAATAACCAGTGACGAAGATGAACTGGCGCCCACAAGCGTGACCACCAACCTGTGCCCTGATAGGAGGGGGTGTTGTAACGAGGTGAGCGAGAGACGGAATTTTGCACAGCAGGCGCTTGCGTGCTGACTGTCACCCTGACGCCAGGTGACTGTGTGTTCATGGCGCGACGCCAGTGGGCTGCACTCATGTGGCTTTTCCTAAAACACCGCGTGGCCTGAAAGCCAAGGCAATGATCATGATGACGAAGGTGAAAACTACGCTGTAGGTGGGTGCGTATGCTTGACCAAATTGCTCAGCAAGACCAATCAGCAAAGCACCAATGGCAGCGCCTGGCACACTGCCCATGCCACCCACAATCACCACCACCAATGAAGCCAATAAATAACGTGTGTCTTCTCCAGGTGAGATAGACAAAGCAGTACCTCCAACGACACCCGCTAAACCAGCAAGTCCAGCACCTAAAGCAAAAGTGAGCGCAAAGATACGCTGAACATTCACCCCCGATGCTGACAACATGCCACGGTCATCCACCCCCGCACGAATCATCATGCCGATGCGAGTCCCATTGAGCAACCCCCACAGCAGCAAACCAATGACGATCGCTATGAGCAATACAACGATACGGTAGGTGGGGAATTTTTCGATGATGGGCAGACTCATCGTTCCGTAAATCCAAGCGGGTGGGTCAAAGGTATAAATTTCCCCGCCAAAGTACCAAAGCATCAAATCAGCTAAGACGATGGACAGGCCTATCGTTACCAATGTTTGCCTGAGGTCTTCACCTTGCATACGCCTGAAAACCACGATCTGAATGACCACGCCAAGCACGCCAGATGAAACAAACCCCGCCAAAACGGCTAACAACCAAGAGCCTGTGAGGTCACCCACAATCCAGCCCACATACGCGCCGACCAAAAACAAAGAGCCGTGTGCAAGGTTGACATTTCGCATCAAGCCAAAGACCAAAGTAAAGCCACTGGCCACAATGAAATAGAGCGACGCCAAAGTCAATCCGTTGAGGAATGTCTTGAGAAAAAGCACGGCGTCGTCAAACAAGCCCCAAAGCGCAAGCAACGCCAATGGAAAGACCAGCAACCACCAAAAAGCTAATCGCCCACGGCTCATGCAGCTCGCTCCCATGCACGTTGACGGCTGGTGGGTGGGTGTTTGGCAAACACACCGTCCTTCATGACAGCCAACATACGCGATGGCTCTCGCAAAATTGCTAAGTTGGTCAGCGGGTCGCCATCAACCAATAACAGATCAGCCAAATAACCTTCTTTGATCAAACCCAGTTCATTGGGCTTCATCATGATTTGGCCGCCATACAACGTACATGAGCGGATCGCTTCCATGGGCGTGAAACCAAGGTAGCGCACAAAGAACTCTAGGTCACGTGCATTTTGACCGTGGGGCGTGAATGCAAAACCATAGTCACCGCCTGGCATGACACGAACGCCACGTTTATGCATGGCAGACAAAGATTTCAATGCAACTTCCCATTCGATGCCATACCCCATGCTCTCCGCTTTGGCTCGGGTGACGCCCCATTCAGAGGCTTCATTGAGCAATGCGTGAATAATGCCAATGCCTGGCACCACAAACACGCGGTCTTTGGCGGCTTCGAGCATGTCTAGCGTTTTTTCATCACAAAAGCTAGCGTGGTAAATGATGTCAATGCCATGGCGCAAGGCTTGTTGAACTGAAGGGCCAGAGCGTGCATGCGCGGCAGCACGTTTTCCTCTCATGCGCACTTCTTCCATCGCTGCTCCCACTTCAGCATCCGTCATCCAATGGGTTTCGGCAGGGGAGTCGGGGGTGAAGTTGTCACCGGATAAATTCAGTTTGATGGAGTCGACCCCATACTTCAAAAACATGCGAACACATTTGCGCATGTCCTCTGCACCGCTGACATTGGCACCAAAGCTGAATTCGGGAAAGGGCAGGTGAGGCAGGGTTTCGTCGCCCAAAGCGCCAAGCACGGTGATTTCTTGGCTTGCCGCTAAATAGCGAGGACCTGGAATTTGCCCGCTGTTGATAGCGTTGCGAATGACCACATCCAAACGTGGTTTGGCGCAGGCGGCACCGACGCAAGAGGTCCAACCCGCTTCTAAATAGATTTTGGCAACCTTGGCACTCCAAAGCACATGCTCTTCCAAGGGCATGGTTTGAATGCCAGCCAAATTGGCAGCGTTGTTCCAAGAGAAATGGGTATGAGCTTCGCACATCCCAGGCATGAGTGTCGCGCCTGCCGCATCGACTTGCATAGCGTCTCCTGCTGACATGGGCGCCGCCGATTTGCTAATGTGCTTGATGCGTTTTCCCTCCACCAACACACTGCCTGGATAAGGCGCGGCACCCGATCCATCAAGAATGCGAACATTGGTAAATAGAGTGGCTGTCATGGCTGTCTCCTCTTTAGAGCTTATGCGGCCCAACGGGTGGGCGGTGACTGACGAGTAGGGGCTCCCCGGCTATTGATTGATGGTGGTTCGCGATGGAATTTGCCATCTTTCATGACGGCAAGAATGCGCGACTTGTCTTGCAGCACAGTGATGTCAACCATCGGATCACCATCCACCAACAAAATATCAGCCAAATACCCTTCTCGAAGCTGTCCTAAGGGCGCAGCACTGCGCATCATGGGTGCTCCCCAAGCAGTCGCACTGAGCAAGGCTTCAAGGTTGGACATGCCTATGTGCTTGGTGAAATATTCGAGGTCTTTTGCGTTAGTACCGTGCGGTGTCCATGCAAAACCATAGTCACCCCCAGGCATGATGCGCACGCCGCGTTTGTGCAACGCACGCATGGATTCAATGGCTGCATCAAGCTCTTTGTAGTAACCCATTTTTTGAACAACATCAGGCGTTAGGCCATATTCTTTGGCGTTGTGGCAGGTGTTGATCAACCATGCCAGCCCAGGTGCAATGAAATGCGCGTTGCGATGCTGATCGAGCAAATCCAGTGCTTCGTTGTCTAAAAAACTAGCGTGGTAAATGACATTGATACCTTGCTTGACGCATTGTTTAACAGACCAAGTTGAACGTGCGTGGGCCGCAACCCACTTACCCCAACTTTTGGCTTCTTGTACACAGGTGGTGATTTCTTCTTCAGTGAATTGGCTTTGCTCACTGGACATGCCAGTGATGGATTCACCCGATAGATTGATTTTTAAAGTGTCAACGCCGTATTTGCAGAACATGCGAACACAGCGACGCATTTCATCGTTGCCGCTCACGACTGCGCCAAATGAAAACTCTTGTTGCGGTAGGTGTGGTTGGGTGCTGTCTCCTAAGCCACCTGGAACGGTGATTTCCTGGCTGGGTGCTGTGTAGCGTGGACCAATGATGGTGCCGTCGTTGATGGCATTGCGAATCACAATATCCAGTCTTGGCTTGGCCGCTGCTGCGCCGACGCAAGAAGTCCAACCCATGTCGAGGTAAAGCTTGGCCACTTCTGCACACCACAAAATATGTTCCTCAGGTGGCATGCGTTGTATGGCGTCTAGGCTTGGCTGGTTATTCCAAGAAAAATGTGTATGGGCTTCAACCATCCCTGGCATCAAAAAGCACCCAGCACCATCTATGACAGTTTGACCTGCTAAAGGCATGTTCCGCATACCTTGATGCGTTCGGGTGACCCGAATAATTTTGTTGCCTTCAACCAGCACTTCGCCGGGGTAAGGCATATCCCCTGTTGCATCAAAAACATTAACATTGGTAAACAGCACTTGGCTCATGTCTCTTCCTTCAAGCGTGTCGTTTTAAAAATGCACGTGCTTCACGGGCGCATTCATGGGGTTTCTCAATGGGAGTCCAATGGCCACAACGAGTCAGAACTACCGATTTGGCAGATCCCATGCGACGTGCCAAGGCATGAACAGCTTCTGGTGGCGAGACTTTGTCTTCCTCACCCGTGACCAGCAACACCGGCGAAGCGATGCGTTCAACATCTGCACTGCGTGCTTGTGACAATACGTCGCAAGTGGCTGCATATCCAAGCGGTGACTGTCGCATCAGACTTTCACGGACATAGGCATACGCACTGGGGTTGTTTCTTTTCGTGTGCTCAGAAACTGCGGTAGTTAACAAAGACTCTGTCACTTCTTGTAGACCTTGCATACCTGTATTTCGAATTTTTTCAGCCCGGTTGCGTATGTTTTCGCGAGCAGCCTCAGGGGGTTCTGCCAAAGGACCAAACAACACCATGCTCTTAACCAGTGAAGGCTCTGCAACAGCTAAGTGCTGAAGCACAATGGTTCCCATGGAATGTCCTAGCCACTGTGCATCAGTAATACCCAACCTTTTGCAGATGGTTTGCAGGCACTGCACCAACAGAGTCATGCTCAACTCTTCTGTGGGTAGCTTTGAGCGACCACTGCCCGGCAGATCAATGCGTATCAATCGGTGAGCGTCAAGACTGGGGTGCATGGCAGACCATGTGTTGGAGCTTCCACCCAAACCATGCACGCACACCACCGGCGAACCCGTGCCGCTTTCTTCCACAGCTACATGGTCCATCAGGTAAAAACTCATCCATTTACCTGCAGGAAGGCGAGAAATTTTTTCAACATTTTGCAGACTCCAGACGCCAAACTTTGAGGATATGGCTATAAACTGTTGCAAATCAAATGAGACGCCCGTCTCATTTATTCGGCTCATCCTAAAGCTTGACGGTCTTATGTGAAAGTGATTGCAACGACTTTTTCATCCTGATTTACCCTGATGGCAAGAAAAATCCCACCCCCAACTCCGGATAAACCACTAGCCCCATCGGGGGTCAAGCAATCTACCTTTAATCAGCTACTGGATATTGCTCGACAGAAGATTGAATTAACTGGAACTGCGCCCTCGGTCTCCGAGGTTGCATTGTTTGCCGGCGTTTCTAGAGCAACGGCTTACCGTTGTTTCCCTAGTAGAGCAGCGATGCTGACGGCGGTGGTCGGGGTTTCATTGGGACCTATGCGTACTTTTGCTTCAGATCATTTAGATGGCATAGACAGAGTGCTGGATTTGTTTAAGCGCAGTCTGCCGCGGTTAACTAAAAATGAAACGTCATTTCGAACCGCTGTTCAACTTTCGTTAGAACAGCGTGCCTTGGCCTTAGCGGGTCAATTGAAAGAACCTTCATTCAGACGCGGCTACAGAATTCAAATATTGGCGCATGCGATGGAGCCTTTCAAGACCCAACTGCCACAGGATATTTATTTGCAATTGCACAAAGCTTTGTCTGTTGTCTATGGCATTGAGTCCTATATTGTTTTGAAAGATATATGGGGAGAAACGAGCAAGCAGGTAGAAACAACAGTGCTGTGGATGGCAAAAGCATTGGTGGAAGCGGCGCAAATTGAAGCCTGTGCCCGCATAAACTCACAGCCAGGCAAAGTTAAGCGTACGCAATCTCTGAAAGGAAAAACATGAAGTTAGCCACATTTGTTTACAAAGGTAGCCGACGTGTTGGTCTATTAAGTGATGATGGTTTAAGTGTCCAAACACTTGATTTAAACAACCATGAAAATGAGCAAGGTATTCTGGCATTGGTTGATCGAAAAGCCAGCGGTAAACCCTTTCCTGGAATCAGTTCTGATTCAATAGCTTTGAGCGATGTGAGGCTAGAGGCGCCAATTCCACGCCCTATGCGAAATATTTTTTGTGTTGGAAGAAACTACCATGCCCATGCAAAAGAGCTTTCAACAACCGTTTTCAAAGATAACAATGCCGACCCCAATGCATGGCCTATCGTTTTCACCAAAGTTCCAGAATGTGTCACAGGACCTTATGACGATGTGTATTTGCCTTTGAAGGTTTCCCAGCAAATTGATTACGAAGCTGAATTGCTGGTGGTCATTGGTATGCAGGGGAAAAATATTTCCAAGGCTGACGCTATGTCGTATGTGTATGGCTTTACCGTGGTGAATGATGTGACTGCACGAGATGTGCAAATGCGGCACCAGCAATGGGACCTGGGTAAATCGTTTGACACTTTTTGCCCCATGGGCCCTTGGATTGTCACCGCTGATGCATTTGATGGTTTGAATGCACATGTGAAATGCTGGGTGAATGGTGAACTGCGGCAAGATGGAAATGCGGCAAATATGATTTTTGATATACCCACATTGATTGAAACGTGTTCTCGTGGAATTACTTTGTACCCTGGCGACTTGATTGCCACTGGAACGCCAGCAGGTGTGGGAATGGGTTTAAATCCTCCTCAATATTTAAAGCATGGCGACAAAGTTCGCATTGAAATTGCGCAACTCGGCGCAATTGAAAACAC